>Ga0079306_1000182_pt1 | contig 71961 bp, 50 predicted proteins | sample Methanotroph_Enr_FD_79181 | JGI IMG/M metagenome (GOLD analysis project Ga0079306, IMG submission 79181) | Enriched soil microbial communities from Old Woman Creek wetland in Ohio, USA - Methanotroph_Enrichment_5 | ecosystem: Environmental > Terrestrial > Soil > Wetlands | place: USA: Ohio... | reverse complement strand
TAAAAAAAAGTTTCTATCCCCCCCCCCCGTTGCGGGGAGAAAAGCCGCCCCGGAAACTTAACTCCCACCAAATCCCCCCCCCCCCCCCCCCTATTCATCCAATAATCAAAAATCCCAACCCCGGAAAATTTAAATTCTGGTATATCCGGTAAAAAGATGTATCTTTGCAGCATAAAATTCACTTTAGGACATTTCCCTCCCTACAATAGCCAGGTTTTGGTTCGAAAAATTATCACACTTTATTAAATTTATGCCATTTCAATCATTAAACATTATTGAGCCTATTCTTAAATCATTACAACAAGAAGGTTACACAACACCCACACCCATTCAAAAAGAAGCTATCCCGGTGGTGCTTCGCGGTACAGACCTGATGGGCTGCGCGCAGACAGGAACCGGAAAAACCGCAGCGTTTGCAATTCCGATACTTCAACTTTTGCATGAGTCAAAAACATTCGACAGGAAAAGAAAAATCAGAAGCCTGATCGTCACACCTACCCGCGAACTTGCCATACAGATCAACGAAAGCTTTCATGCTTACGGAAGATTTACAGGTCTATCAAGCACCGTTATTTTCGGCGGTGTGAATCAGAATCCACAAACAACGGCATTACGCCAGGGCGTGGACATACTGATTGCAACCCCCGGCAGGCTCCTCGACCTCATGAACCAGGGATTTATCTCCTTACGCGACGTGGAAATATTTGTACTCGACGAAGCCGACCGCATGCTCGACATGGGTTTTATCCACGACGTAAAAAAAATCATTGCCGCGCTTCCTCAGAAGCGTCAGTCGCTTTTTTTCTCGGCCACCATGCCTCCTGAAATTATAAAACTTTCAAGTTCCATATTATACAAACCGTTCAGGGTTGAAGTCACTCCTTCTGCATCTACCGTCGATATTATCAAACAGTTCGTTTATTTTGTCGACAAAGGAAATAAAACAGCTTTGCTGGTGGACCTGCTGAGAGATAAAAATATTAAAACAGCGCTGGTATTTACCAGAACGAAGCATGGCGCCGACAAAGTGGTTAAGGTACTTGCAAAAAACAAGATCAAAGCAGAAGCCATCCACAGCAACAAAAGCCAGAATGCACGGCAGAATGCGCTTGCCAACTTCAAGGCACAGACCACGCGTGTGCTGGTGGCTACCGACATTGCCTCACGCGGCATCGATGTGGAAGACATGGAATTTGTTATCAATTTCGAAATTTCGAATATTGCCGAAACTTATGTACACCGCATCGGACGTACAGGCCGCGCCGGAGCAAAAGGCACCGCTTTTTCATTTTGCGACGCAGAAGAAAAAGAATACCTGCGCGACATTGAAAAACTGATCGGAAAAAAAATCCCGGTCATCGAAGGGCACCCCTATCCTCTTGTGGATCTTCATCCGGTAAAAGCGCCGAAACAGCAGCGAAGCAGCTTCAGCCATTCACGCAGGACCGATTCGAACACCACCTCAAGAAACAGCAATAAAAAGAGCTACTACGGAAAATCAAGAGCCGCTGTAAATTAATACCGGCGTTTTCTTTTTCAATAATAAGGCAGAGGCAAAAACCCCTGCCTTTTTAACATCTTGTCCATTCGCCATTATATTAAACGGATAATTTTATAATGTTTGAATGTAATAAATGTAAATCAAGGGCTAAGAATTATAACCGTTTTATGGAGAGCCACAAAGACACAAAGACACAAAGTTTCATGAAAAAAGCAAGAATATTTAAGTAATCCAGTTTAAAGTCCTCCGCGGCGAACTTGGTGACTTAGAGCCTTTGTGGCAAAAATAATTATAGCCCTTGATTCACATTATAAATACATTTGCACAACAATTTTTTCAGCGTTGTTTTACGGATGGTGAATAAAAAACAATTAAGCAATAAATGGCTCAAAGCATCAGTGTTGGGTTGCCTGTGGGCCTCCGCCGAGATCGTGCTGGGCAGTTTTTTACACAACCTGAAAATCCCGTTTGCCGGTAATTTTTTAACCGCCATCGGTATCGTCCTGCTCATATCCGTTGCACATATCTGGAAGGAAAAGGGATTGTTCTGGCGGTCAGGGATCGTCTGTGCGTTAATGAAATCCATATCACCCAGCGCGGTGATCTTAGGTCCCATGATCGCTATTTTGAGCGAAGCTTTGCTCATGGAATTTTCCGTTCGCATTTTCAGGAGGAATATTTTTTCCTTCCTGCTTGCCGGTACTCTGGCTATGCTATGGAACCTGGTTTTTGTTATTGCAAACTACGTCATCATTTATGGTTCAAATATTATTGACTTATACGGAAATTTAACGGAATACGCCCAGAAACAATTCCACCTCGAAAATGATATTTATTGGTTGCCCCTGTTCTTACTGTTTTGTTTGTATGTTTTGTTCGGCTTGCTCGCCGCCATATTTGGGATATATATCGGGCGGAAAGCTTCACGGCAATCATTAGAAACAGAAAGCCTGTCGGTTAATCAGGTGCTGGAAATAAAATCAAAAAAAACAGCCACCATATTTCCGTATTCTTATTTCTGGCTGATCTTTAATGTGCTGCTTTTAATTGCCGAACTTACGCTGATGAGTTATACATCCTGGGAATACTGGACGATACTCGGGTGTATCATTTTAATTATTTGGGTGTTCCGGTACAAAAAAGCGCTCAGGCCACTTGCCAGGCCAAAATTCTGGCTGTCCTTCATCCTGCTGACCATGGTTTCAGCCTTTGTGTTATTCAAACTTAAAAACTCCGGCAGCGCTTTTATGGACGGCATCTTCATTGGTTTAGAAATGAATTTCAGGGCGGCCATTGTTATCATAGGCTTTTCAGTCATCGGGACGGAATTGCGAAACCCCGGGTTCAGGAAACTTTTCGTCAACTCACGGTTGTGGCAGTTGCCTCTTGCTCTGGAGATAGCTTTTGATACGCTGCCACTGATGATTTCGAACCTTCCGCGTGTGCGGGATGTTTTTAAAAAACCGGTCAGAACATTTCATTTATTTGTTTCACAGGCGGATTTCTGGCTGGAAAAAATTGAGCTAAAGATAAACGGCCGTGAAAATGTTATTATCCTCCGGGGCGCTGAAAAAACAGGAAAATCAACATTTTTAAAGGATATGGTTGCAAGCCTGAAAAATAAAAATATAAAAGTCGGCGGGTTTATTTCGCCCTCCGTTTATGAGAACGATAAGCATACCGGCTACGACCTTGTTGATTTAAAATCCGGCAAGAGAATGATCTTGTCAAGAATTGACGGAAATGCCGGCATGCCACGGGTGGGAAATTATTACTTCAGCAGGGAAGGCATTGATTTCGGAAACAACATCATGGACCCAAATAACCTCGAAAATATTGAAGTTGTAGTAATTGATGAAGTAGGCCCCTGGGAATTGAAAAACCAGGGATGGGCAAAAGGCCTGACACAACTGGTCAAATCATATGAAAACATTATGATCTGGGTGGTGCGTGAAAGCATCGTGGATAAAGTAATTGAAAACTGGTCATTAAAAAATCCGCGGATCATCGACACAGAAGATGATGATATTAATCTGCTGTGCGACAACATCATCTTACAATTGAAAAAAGTTAATGAAGGCCATGCTTCCTGAAAAGACTATTTTTCCTTTAAAAACTTTTATAATTCGCCGCTGCGGATTCACCCCATTGAAACAATTGAAAACAAAGAGATTCCTCATTTCGCTACGCTCATTCGGAATGACATTATGGTTTGTTATTGGGGAGGAGGAAAGCAGCGGAGCGCAAAGCGCTCCGCTGCTTTCCTCCTCCCGTACCCACGAAGATTGAATTGTCATTCCGAACCCTGCCTGCCGCAACGGCAGTGAAGGCAGGAAGGTGAGGAATCTCTTTTCATTCGTGAGATAAAATAATTCTTACCTGATTTTTTTCTACACTATTTTCATTTTTTTCTTTTCATTTAAATATGCTTTTGGTAAATTTGTTAATTGTTATCCGGAAATCATGACAAAAGCAAAGAACTCCAAACACATAAAGCAGAAAGTTCAGCAAAAAAAGCCTGATGTCCGGCTTGCAGCTTCTGATCCATACAAATGGTGGAAAAACAGGAATACCATTTTCATGTTAGTGTTCCTGCTGGTGATTACGTTCATAGTGATGTCCCCGTCATTAAAAGGTAAATTTCTGAATTGGGATGATGATGTTAACATCACCAGAAATGAAAATGTAAAACAACTTTCGGGTGAAAACATAAAGAAAATCTTCACACAACCCGTAATTGGAAACTACAACCCGCTTACGATACTCACGTTTGCCTTTGAATACCATTTTTTCGGAGAAAATCCTTTTTATTACCATTTAAACAACCTGATTCTTCACCTGATCAATGCATTTTTTGTTTTCTGGCTTATGATGCTGCTGCGTTTACGGCGTGAATGGGCGCTGTTTGCCGCCCTGATGTTTGCCATACACCCGATGAGGGTTGAATCGGTGGCCTGGATCACCGAGCGGAAAGATGTGCTGTATGCCATGTTCTACCTCGCTTCAGTCATCAGTTATATCTATCATCTGAAACTGAAAAAGAAACGGTTTTTAGTATTAACTATTTTGTTTTTCCTTTTATCACTTCTTTCAAAGATTCAGGCAGTGACGCTTCCATTAACCTTATTACTGGTAGATTACATCCTTGACCGCCCGCTGAAATTCAGGCTGATACTCGAAAAGATCCCCTACTTTGTTCTTTCTCTTGTGGTCGGGCTGGTAGGCATTTATTTTCTTAGGCAGCAGAAATCTCTGGATACAATTGATTATACCATACTAGAACGCTTGTTAATGGGGGCTTATGCACTTTGCATATATCTTGTCAAATCGGTTTTTCCCTACACGTTATCTGCTATTTACCCGTTCCCGGAACCGGGCAAGTTCGGAATAATCTATTACGTTGCTCCTTTCATACTCATTGGCCTGGCGGTGCTGGTGTATTTTGCAACCCGCCGTGATAAAATCGTGCTTTTTGGAACCTTGTTTTTCCTGGTCAACATTGTATTCATGCTACAGGTTGTCTCGGCCGGCCAGGGTTTTCTGGCAGATCGTTTCAGCTATATCCCTTATATCGGACTGGTTTATATTTACGCCTACGGTGCCAGTTGGCTGGCAGAAAAAAGGAAGAAGGTGCTGCCTCTGATCGTCTGTTTTGCTGTCGTTGTAGTTGGTTATTACGCTGTTTCCAGCTGGAAACGAACCAGCGTATGGAAGGACACCATCACGCTTATGAGTGATGTCATTGAAAAGTCTAAGGCTTCCGTTGCATACCTGAACCGGGGTTATGAATACCGCCTGAAAAAAGATTTTGAAAAAGCCATTGCCGATTACAGCAAGGCCATTTCATTGAAACCCGATTTTGCTAAGGCTTACCACAACCGCGGCACGGCTTATTTTTATACGGACAGGGACAGCCTCGCCATACTGGATTTTAATAAGGCGATCTCGTTCGATCCAAATTATGCTGAGACATGGGGAAACCGTGGCTCTGCCAAAGCACGCTCCGGGCAATATGAAGCTGCTCTTGAAGATTTTAATAAGGCAATAAAGCTGGATCCGGCGTTCCCCGATAACTATTCCAACCGCGGGCTGACCTATGAAATGCTTGGTAACTATGAAGCGGCCATTACTGATTATTATCAATACCTGAAGATAAAACCGGACGATGCAAAAGCATACAACATCATCGGCATTGCCAAACAGAAACTGAAAAAATATAACGAATCCCTGGAAGATTTTGATAAAGCCATCAGCATGGATCCTCAAGGCCTGTTTTATTTATCACGCTCCTATTCGTGGAATGCCCTGGGAGAAAAATCCAAAGCCCTTGCCGACGTGCAGGCAGCCATAAAATCAGGCACGCAGGTTGATCCGGCATATCTTAAATTGTTGCAGCAATAGTTACAAACCCGCATGATATTATATACCATTCACAATTTGATCTTACTTTTCTTCAATTAAGAATTGCTTTTCATCAATTTATTTTACCTCGATCCGCCAAATGGTGGATGCCTTGGCATGCCCAGACGGCCTGTCCCGACAAAGCCGGGAGCGGGCCATACATTCTGATTTAACTTGTCACACTTCGACTCAATTTTCATTTGTTTTATTTCTAAAATATATTCGGCCGGAAATTTGGCTCTGTGTGACGTGTGTACAAAGTCAGTCAGAGCAGCTTCTCCTGAAACAAAGTGAAAGGAGAAGATTGTCGAAGACTGTCCTACTCTGTCTGTCATAGATTCCTGCCTGCCGTAACCGTCAGGTCAGGCGGGTTTGGTTCGTTTCTTTTGGACAGACAAAAGAAATGAACAAAATATAAAAATGGAATTATATTAAATTTTAGATGTTTTATTCTGCTTTTTTGCAAAATGTATTGAAACTCGGATTTAATAATAAATAAGCAAAACACCGCCAAGGTTTTGTAATTTTGCCACTTATAAAAATAAAAAGCTATGCCATCGAAACTTGCAAACCTGGAAAAGAAATTCACCCGCAAATTGTTCCTTGAATATGTAATGATACTGGTGGGTGCGTTCATCGTGTCCGTGGGCTTTGTGTATTTTATTTCCCCATACAAATTTGTGCCTGGCGGTGTTTACGGGATCGCCATCGTGGTGCACTATGTTACCAAAGGCTTGCTTGCCATAGCACCCGACGGGATTCCTATCGGGCTCATGGGGCTGGCGCTGGATATTCCGCTGACCATCCTGGGCACGAGAATTTTAGGACCTAAATTCGGGATGAAAACGGTTGTCGGTTTTGTGGCCGTTTCACAATTCATACTGTTGCTTACGCATTTTCAGGGTGACAACCCGCTGGTGGAAAACGATCCGTTGTTATCAGCTATTTTCGGCGCCGTACTGGTTGGTTTTGGCATCGGGCTCATGTTCCGGATGAAGGCAACATCAGGAGGCTCCGACATCATCGCCATGATATTTGCCAAATACACCCATCTTCCTATCGGGCAACTGCTTATCTATGTTGATTCGGTCATTGTCCTGCTCGGGCTCGTCGTGTTCCGCGACTGGAAAATTCCCTTATATTCGTGGCTCATTATTTTTATTTGCGGTAAAGTAATAGACACGGTGATCCAGGGTATCAGCTACGAAAAAACGCTGTTCATTATTTCAGATAAACACGAAGAAATACGTGATTTAATAATCAATGAAATGGACCGTGGCGGAACATTTATTCAGGGAACGGGCATGTTCAAAGGAACGGAAAAAAAGATTATTTTTACCGTGGTCAGCCGCAGGGAGCTGGCTGTTTTGAAAGATTATGTCCATAAAGTGGATCCTTATGCTTTTCTGACAGTTTTGAATGCCAATGAGATATTGGGCGAAGGTTTCAAACCATTAAAGCAGGAAGGATAATATTTTTGATTTACGATTTTTAAGATATGAGCAAGAAATACATTTTATCATTAGACCAGGGGACTACAAGTTCAAGAGCCGTTATATTTGATGAAAATGCAGCTGTTATCGGAATAGAACAGAAAGATTCTGCACAAATATATCCTCAACCCGGCTGGGTGGAACAGGATGCAGAAGAACTATGGAAAAACCAGCTTGAGGTTGCCCGTGAGGTAATTAATAGTTGTGGTATATCGGCGGAAGATATCGCCGCCATCGGCATAACCAACCAGCGTGAGACGACCGTAGTTTGGGATAAAATCACCGGAAAGCCTGTTTATAATGCCATTATATGGCAGGACAAACGTACCGCTGAATTTTGCAGGCAACTACGCGACAAGGGATGGGCCGGTTATATCAGTGAAAATACCGGGCTGATTATAGATTCCTATTTCTCGGCAAGCAAACTCAACTGGATACTTAACCAAACAGAGGGCACAAAAGCAAAAGCTGAAAACGGCGATCTGCTCTTCGGAACCATAGACACTTATCTGATATGGAAACTAAGCGGAGGAAAACTTCACATCACTGATTATTCCAATGCATCGCGCACCATGCTTTACAACATCCGTGAATTATGCTGGGATAAAAAGCTTTGCGAATTTTTTGAAATTCCTGAGTGTATGCTTCCTGAAGTTGTGGATTCATCCGGGAACCACGGGGTTACCGATCAGAAAATTTTTGACCGAGTCAAAATCCCTATCTGCGGCATCGCCGGGGACCAGCAGGCAGCCTTATTCGGGCAGGCCTGTTTTAAAGAGGGAGAAGTGAAAAACACCTATGGCACAGGTTGCTTTCTGCTTATGAATACCGGGGCTAAGCCAGTAAAATCTGAAAACGGTCTTTTAACAACCATCGCCTGGGGAATTAACAAAAAAGTTGAATATGCCATTGAAGGCAGCGTATTTATTGCAGGAGCCGTAATCAAATGGCTGCGCGATAATTTAAAAATGATAAACTCGGCCGCAGAGACCGAAGCACTGGCAATAGAAGCCGGGAATAACGCCGGGGTGTATTTTGTCCCTGCTTTTGCCGGGCTCGGAGCTCCATACTGGGATATGGATGCACGGGGAATTATTTCAGGCCTTACGCTTGCAACTGAAAATAAACATATCGTCCGGGCAGCCCTTGAATCTATGGCATTTCAAACCAAAGATGTGGTAACCGCCATGCAGCTGGATTCGGGCATCAGCCTGAAGGTGATGAATGTGGACGGTGGCGCGGCAGCAAATAATTTTTTAATGCAATTTCAATCGGATATGCTGGGTGTTCCTGTAGTACGACCGTCAAGTATTGAATCTACCGCGCTGGGAGCCGCTTACCTCGCAGGATTAGCCGTTGGCCTCTGGACCAAAGAAGAACTGACAAAACTACGTAAACCCGATAGAATTTTTAACCCGAAAATGGAAACAACCGATCGCGTTGAACTTTACAAGGCATGGCAACATGCCATAAAACAAGCAAGGGCGTGAAAATTTATTGCACGGCTGCTTATATTAATCTCATAAAACTTGCAGAACCATTTAAAAAATCTTATTTTTGCTTATTATTTAAAACCATTTATATGAAAAAAGTTTTGATCTTAGCAACAGTTATTCTATTAACTGGAATCGTCCCAAATAGTTTTGCACAACAAAAGGAAGGACCTGGCACATGGCTCAAGACCGGTTCTGTACTTTCCTACCATGTAATGAATGCTAATGAGGGTTATGATTATATTATCAGCGACCTGGTCATGAAAAACAGCATTTCTTTTAACTGGAAGATGACTTCACCTGCCAATACTGCCGGGTCCGTAAAAATATCAGATATGGCTATTGATACAGCCACATCCATGATATCCAACTTTGAGAATGGTTCTTCACTGAACATGCAGGATAAAACAACGGTATGGCTTAGCCGTAAACTTTATAAAATGCTTAAAAGCCAGGTTCCTGCTAAAATTACGATAGAAAATACAAGTGAAATTTTCAATTATGTGCGTAACGAAAATTTTCCTGTTAAAATTGACGGCACCGAGCAAAACCTGGATGTTATGTTAGCAGAATCAGCCACAGGCAACAAAATCTGGATTCTCGACTATCCGCAATATCCTTTAATTATCCAAATGCAGCTTGGTTTTACCATTTATCTTCAGTCCGTTGAGGCAGCAAAATAATTATTTGGATTTACCACGGTAATTGGTTTAAATCCACATTGCCACCCGAAATGATGATGCCGACTTTTTTATTCGTAAAAAGGCCGGCATTGTTTTTTAAAACTGCCAGGGTAACAGCAGAAGATGTTTCGACAATAATTTTCATACGCTCCCAGATCAGTTTCATGGAATCAACAATGTCCTTTTCAGATACCGTCATGATATCATGAACATGATCCATGATGATGGGAAAGGTAAGTTCTCCCAGCGAGGTTCTGAGCCCGTCTGCTATGGTGTCGGGGTTTATGGAAGGGACAAATGATTTTGTTTTGAACGACAAAAAAGCATCATTGGCCTGTTCCGGTTCGGCAGCAATTACTTTTGTATTGGGAGAATAATAATGAGCCGCTAACAACGTCCCGCTGAGCAATCCCCCGCCGCCGACAGGGCAGATAATATAATCCAGCCCGGGCTGTTGTTCAACCAACTCTTTGGTTGCTGTTGCCTGTCCTGCAATGATATGGAAATTGTCGTACGGATGTATTTCAGTGGCCCCGGTTTCTGCAATCACTTCTTTCAACGTAGTTTCACGGGCTTCCAGCGTCGGCTTGCAAAAAGTTATCCTGCCTCCATAAGCTTTTACTGCTTCTATCTTTACTTTCGAGGAATTTTCAGGCATCACCACATAGGCTTCGGTGTTTCGTAATTTTGCTGCACGAGCCAGCGCTGCGGCATGATTGCCGGAAGAGTGAGTCGCCACTCCTTTTCTAATCTGTTCTTCCGTCATAGAAAAAACGGCATTGCAGGCGCCACGTGACTTAAAAACCCCTGCCTTCTGAAAATTCTCGCATTTAAAATAAAGTTCCGCCTGAAACAACAGGTTGAGGCATTGTGACGTTAAAACCGGCGTACGATGGATATATGGTTTTATCCGGTTGGCCGCCTCTTCAATTTTTTGCTTATCTGGTTCTTTCATGTTTTCAAATTGTGGTTGTCCGGTAATAATTTTTTAAATTTAGAAAAGCACTACTATCCGCTGCTGCAGAGAAACTTTCAGATATTATTTTACAACATGTCCTTCTATTTATTAGATGGGTATTGCTTTTCATCAATTTATTTTCCTCGGTCCTAAAGGATGTAAATTGCTGAAAATCAATACTTCCTTTAGTTCCGATAGCGATCGGAAAAGAGGCTAAAGACGAAATATTTTTTTTACATCCTTTAGTTTATAAATATTTTACCGGACAATAGTAGTTTCAAATTTAAAAAGGCTTGAAACATCAAATGAATCAAGCCTTTCTAAAAAAAATAATTTAAAACAAAATTCTGGCTTTATACCAGTTGCACCTCTTTAATGATTTCTTTACCTATCCCAATGGCTTTTTCATTGTCTGGTATCATCCCGTGATGACGCGCGGGAAGAGATTTTTCCAAACCTTTTCTTATAAATTCGGCACCGATGATTGGTTTTATTTTCAGGTAAGCGCCGAGCACCATCATGTTAAACACTTTGTTCAGCCCCAATTTGGTAGCTTCTTCTGCGGCATCCACACGGTAAATATTGATGTCTTTGCGTTCGGGGTGACGGGTGATACCGTTACCGTCGTATATCAGCAGTCCACCGGGTTTCACGGAATCTTCAAACTTGTCCATGGATTGCTGGTTGAGGATGATGGCGGTATCGTACACGGTAAGTATCGGTGAACTGACGCGTTCATCACTGATAATAACCGTTACATTGGCTGTACCTCCGCGCATTTCAGGGCCATAGGAAGGCATCCAGCTTACTTCTTTATTTTGCATAACGCCGGAATAGGCAAGAATTTTACCCATGGATAAAACCCCTTGTCCGCCGAAGCCTGCTATTATTATTTCTTCTGTCATTTTTCAGTATTTTATATTATTATTTTCACTAATAAGTATTTAACCAATGAACTATTCAGCAGGGACTTTAATATCACCCAAAGGATAGAACGGAAACATGTTTTCTTCCATCCATTTGTTGGATTGTACCGGAGACATTTTCCACCCTGAATTGCAGTTCGATACTATTTCAATAAATGATACGCCTTTTTTAGCATATGAAAGCTCGAATCCTTTTCTGATAGCTCTTTTTACCTTACGAACATTAGCCGGAGTATGAACCGAATGCCGTGTTACAAAACAAGTTCCCGGAAGCGTGGCAACCAATTCGGTAATTTTCAGAGGATTGCCCATAATTTCGGTATCTCTTCCGTAAGGACAGGTAGAAGCTTTCATGCCGGGCAATGTGGTCGGGGCCATCTGACCGCCTGTCATGCCGTAAATACCGTTGTTAATAAAGATGATCACGATATTTTCACCGCGGTTACATGCATGTATAGTTTCAGCAGTACCAATAGCAGCAAGGTCGCCGTCGCCCTGATAGGTGAAAACATATTTTTCGGGCATCAGCCTTTTAACAGCTGTTGCAAGTGCCGGAGCACGACCGTGTGCCGCTTCCTGCATGTCAATATTCATATAATCATAGGCAAATACCGAGCAGCCTACAGGAGCGATACCGATGGTTTCTGCCTGTATGCCCATTTCTTCAACGACCTCCATAACCATGCGGTGAGCAGTGCCGTGTCCGCAGCCGGGGCAGTAATGCATGGCTTTGTCGGTAAGCAGTTCGGTTTTTTTATAAACCAGGTTTTCAGGTTTTATGATTTGTTCTCTTGTTAATGTATCCATGGTTTATCCTCCAATAATTTTAGTTTCCAAAACTTCCAGAACTTCATCGGGTGTCGGGATAATTCCGCCCACACGGCCATAATGTTCTACCTTAACTTTACATTCTACAGCTAAACGAACATCTTCGACCATTTGTCCAAGGTTCATTTCAACTGTCAGTATTCCTTTAACCTGATCGGAAAGCTCGAACAACGGTTTTTTAGGGAACGGGAACAAGGTGATCGGACGAAGAAGCCCGACTTTAATTCCTTTTGCCCTGGCATTATCCATAGCTTTCTGGCAAATACGCGCGCTTGAACCAAATGCTACGAACAAATATTCTGCATCGTCGCAATTGATCTTTTCATAACGGACTTCATTTTCTTCTATTTCTTTGTATTTGCGGTCCAGTTTCATGCAATGTTTTTCCTGTCTGGCCGGGTCAAGATCCAGTGAAGTAATAATATTTCTTTCACGGTCGGGAGTTTTTCCGGTAGTAGCCCAGGGAGACATTTTAACAATTTCTTCTTTTGTCCAGCGGGGTTTTGATTCCTGTAATTCGACTTTTTCCATCATTTGTCCGATAACTCCATCAGTAAGGATCATTGCAGGGTTACGGTATTTAAAAGCAAGGTCGAATCCTAAAGAAACGAAATCAGACATTTCCTGAACGGAAGCCGGTGCCAGAACGATCAGGCGGTAATCGCCGTGGCCGCCGCCTTTGGTTGACTGAAAATAGTCACCCTGAGAAGGCTGTATGGTACCCAATCCGGGGCCGCCTCTTACTACATTTACAATGAGGCAGGGTAATTCGGAACCTGCAATGTATGAAATCCCTTCCTGTTTCAGGCTGATTCCGGGACTTGATGATGACGTCAAGCATTTTTTTCCGCAAGAAGCGCCGCCGTATACCATATTTATGGCAGCCACTTCGCTTTCGGCTTGCAGCACAACCATACCTGTGGTTTCGTATGGCTTTTGTGCCATAAGGTATTCAAGAATTTCTGACTGGGGGGTAATGGGATAGCCGAAATATCCATCAGCGCCGGCACGAATTGCAGCTTCAGCTATTGCGTCATTACCTTTCATTAATCTAAGTTCTTTCATTAGCTATATTTTTAAATTATTAAACTTCAGTGGTTATTTTTGTCCTGTAAACCGTGATAACTCCATCGGGACAAACTACAGCACAATTGGTGCAGCCGGTACAATTATCATTGGTAACCATTGCATAGTGATATCCCTTGGAATTAACCCCGGGGTTCATCGCAATAACCGATTCGGGACACACGCCGACACAAACTTCACATCCTTTGCAGCGTTCGATGTTAATTACTATTGCTCCTTTTAATTTTGCCATACTATATAAGATTTTAATTTTTAATTTAAGATTTGGTAGTACTATTTTTCAGAAGACGAATTTATACATTATCTCTATGAATTTACCGGATGGTGTTCATTAAATTTTTTCAGGCGGTATTCCAGATCGGGAAATTGATCGCGGTGTACCAGCGAAACACAGGCGCGCATTCCTTCAATCCGGCTGCTCCCGGTTATGGCCAGTGAAATGGCGCTGATTCCGTAATACAAGAGTTCTTCAAGTAACTGCTCACCCGTATATCCCGGATAGGAAAAAGTGAAATAAAATCCATCGGCCAGGGGATCATTCTCGTCTTTGTCGTAAACGATTTTAAAACCATTGTCGATAAACATTTTTTTCATGATCTTGGCTTTCTCGCCATACTCTTTTACTTCCTCAACAAAATTGAATTTGCCATCGTTCGCAGCTTTGAGCATAGCCGTAAGGGCATACTGGGCACTATGCGAAGTACCGGCACTTAATGAATATACAGTTCCAAAGATCATAGCTCGCCCGAAAATATCGGAAGAATAATACCGTTTCAGATCCGGTGCCTTGGTGGTAAACAATTTGGGCGAAATCACCATCATTCCTATACGCTGCCCTGCATAACTAAACACTTTTGAGCCGGAAACAAACAACATATAATTGTCCGTATACTTTGCCACAGAAGGCTGATGAGGAGGCACACCGGGTTTTGAATAATCTTTTCTGAAATCCATACCAAAATAGGCCAGATCTTCCAACACCAGCACATTATATTTGTTCGCCAGATCGGCAATGATCCGCAATTCCTTATCTGTAAAACATATCCATGACGGGTTGTTCGGGTTGGAATACATGATGCTGGCAATATTTCCGTTCTTCAGGTAGGATTCTATTTTGTCCCTGAGTTTATCGCCACGGTAGTCGTATACATCAAAAGCTTCGAATTTGGTACCGATAACCGCATGTTGCTGTTTGTGAACAGGAAAACACGGATCAAGCATCAGCGTGGTATCTTTTTCTTTGTACATCCGGTTAACCGTCATAAAAGCAGCATAACCTCCCTGCATGGAACCCACGGTTGGGATACAATTTTCAGGGTTTACATCCACATCAAGAAACAACTTTACAAATCGCGCCATCTCTGTTTTGAGCTGTGGCAACCCGTCAATCTCCGGATATACGGCAGCACAACCGTTTTTCAAAGCCGCGATCTCAGCGTCAACACCTATCTGGGTGGCAGGTAATCCCGGAACGCCCATCTCCATGCGGACATATTTCTGGCCGGTTTCTTTTTCAATTTCATTAATCAGTTTTTTTACTTCACGGATGGTGGCCTTGCCGATGTTAGGGACGTTGCACGCAGCTAGTTGACGTTTGACAACATCATAATTTATAGGTGTTTCCTTCATAATGTATCAGCTTAATTTGTTATCATTTTCTAACATGCAAATTACAGGTTTATTTTATTAAAAAACAAAGGTTAATGGAAATTTATTTACAATGTGTAATGTATGGAGTTTGATGTACTTATAATGACCTGAAAGTCATAAATCTGGGCGGAAAAGCGTTTTCCTAAGGATATATTAATAAGGACACTGCTTAATATATTTTTGTCTTGAAAATAACATTATTTATCAATTAATTATTAATATTTATTTGTTTTTTTGAAATATAAGCATTACATTTGTGGATGAAATACAGTAAAAAATGCTCAATTAGGTTATATTCCTGATATACAGTCATATAAAATCATTTTATATTTTTACTGAATTTTGGACATAAAAAAGGGTATTTCACACAAGTAACTGTATTTGAGTTTAAATAACAATTAAAAATTACTACTATGGCACTTGGCAAGGAATTTTTCGACAACCTGGAAAAGCTGAAAAACTTTAAAACAAAACCCGAATTAAATGATTTTTTTGAAGTTATTAACAAACTTGAAAAAATTGGGGCGGAAATACATGTCGGTGGCAAGAAAACGTCTACAAACTCATCTAATTTAATGAAACAGGCACAGGATCTGACAAAGAAATTGGAAGTCAATAAGGACCAGATTGCGCTGCGCACCAAAACGCAAAAAGAATTCGATGCCGTTTATGAATGTATAGATTATTTAGATACGCATTTTAATTCTAAGAATTAATTCTTTATCTCAGGCGAAGGGCTTCAAATAAAATACTGAACGGCAAAACTCCGGCTGAAAGAGTTTATTATGAGCCTCCTATTTTAAAAAACATTTAGTGAATCTATGGGTAATGAAAGATTATTTCGCTTTCATCAGCTTCTCCAACTCATACATCTCATCACGTAATCGGGCAGCTTCCATAAAGTCTAGGATCTTCACCGCTTTTTCCATATCGGATTTCACCTTTGTCAGCAGTTTTTGTAACTGCTCTTTTTTCATATACTGAACCACCGGGTCGGCAGCAATACTGGTATTGGGGTTGTCCACGTATGCCTTCACCTCGTTGCCCTTGCTGTCGGTGATCACCGTCTGGCCAAAAGTAGCATCCGCGCTTTTTATGATCTGGGTGGGCGTAATATTATGCTCGGCATTGTATTTCAGTTGTTTTTCACGGCGCCGGTTCATTTCATCTATGGTGCGCTGCATCGAGTCGGTCATTTTGTCGGCGTACATGATCACCTTACTGTTGATATTTCTCGCTGCACGGCCCGCTGTTTGAGTGAGTGAGCGTTCGGAACGAAGAAATCCTTCTTTATCAGCGTCCAGGATGGCGACCAGGGAAACTTCCGGCAAATCAAGCCCTTCACGCAACAGGTTCACTCCTACCAATACATCAATGTCGCCGGTGCGAAGTTCGTGTAATATCTTAACGCGTTCCATCGTATCTACCTCTGAATGAATGTATTTGCACCGAATATCCAGCTTCAGCATGTATTTGGTTAGCTCTTCGGCCATTTTTTTGGTAAGCGTTGTAATCAGGACGCGTTCTTTAACTTTGACTCTTAAATCAATTTCATTCAACAGGTCGTCGATCTGGTTCAGGCTGGGTTTTACCTCAATAACCGGTTCAAGCAATCCAGTTGGCCTGAGAACCTGCTCAACCACAACGCCTTCGCATTTCTGCAATTCGTATTCAGCCGGCGTGGCGCTGACAAAAATAACCTGGTTGAGCATACCTTCAAACTCGTCGAACTTCAGCGGACGGTTATCCATAGCCGAAGGCAGGCGGAAACCATATTCCACAAGCGTTTGTTTTCGTGAACGGTCACCACCGTACATGGCACGGATTTGAGGAATCGTTGCATGGCTTTCATCAACCACCATCAGGTAATCATCCGGAAAACAATCCAGCAAGCAAAAAGGCCGGCCTCCGGGTTTGCGGCCGTCGAAATAGCGTGAATAATTTTCAATGCCCGAACAATATCCAAGTTCCCGCATCATCTCAATATCATAAGACACCCGGTCTTCTATACGCTTGGCTTCCAGCGCCTTGCCTGTTTCCTTAAAATATGCAACATGAGCAAACAAGTCTTGTTGTATGTCTGCAATTGCTTTCTTCATTTTGTCCTGCGAGGTAATAAAAAGATTCGCCGGGTAAATTGAAATGGCATCGTGTTTTTCAATAAAACGCCCGTTCACAGGCTCAAACGTTTCAATACTTTCCACTTCGTCCCCGAAAAAGCAGACACGGATGCAAAAATCAGCATAAGCCGGTGAAATATCGATGGTATCGCCGCGAACCCGGAAATTGCCACGTTCAAAGATGATATCGTTTCTGGAATATAAAATGTTTACCAGCGCCTGGAGGAATTTTTTTATGGGCACAATATCACCTGTTTTGATTCTGATAATGCTGTTTGCAAAATCTTCTGGATTGCCGATACCATAAATGCATGATACAGAAGATACTACAATAACATCCCTCCTGCCCGACAACAGTGAAGATGTGGCGCTCAGCCTGAGTTTTTCAATCTCTTCGTTGATAGAAAGGTCTTTTTCAATATAGGTATTGGTAACCGGAAGGTAAGCTTCGGGTTGGTAGTAATCGTAGTAAGAGATAAAATATTCTACGGCATTCTTTGGAAAAAACTGCTTGAATTCACCATACAATTGAGCGGCAAGGGTTTTATTATGGCTAAAAATCAGTGTCGGGCGCTGGACTTCCTGAATGAGGTTCGCAATAGTGAATGTCTTTCCCGAACCGGTAACGCCAAGCAGGGTTTGTGCCTGATCGCCGCGTTCAACGCCCTCTGTGAGCTGGCGTATGGCATCAGGCTGGTCTCCTGTAGGCTGGTATTCCGATGTGAGCTCAAATTTCATCTGCTAATCCTTTTTCTTTTCTACCAGACAGCTTATCGGGTAATGATCGGAATAATCGGAAGCCGTATTTTTAAAATTGTAAGCTTCAAGATTGCCCGAAACGAAAATATAATCAATGCGGAATGAAGGATAAATACGGCTGTATGTGGTGCCCAACCCAAAACCGGATTCCTTGAAAGCATCGTTTAATTGGGCAGCAAGTTGATGATAAGCATAAGAAAATGGCGTATCATTAAGATCCGTACATAAAATTACCGGATACGGGCAGGTTTTGATATGCTTTGCCACAATCTCGGCCTGGATAGCACGTTTTACAAAAGCCCTTTTCATAAAGCGCAGAATACGCAATGATTTGTTTTTCAGTTCCTCATCATCAGTATTGGTATTTCCTGTAGCAAGGTTATCCGCAAACTCAATGTCGGCATTTCCGAGGTGAATAGACTGAAAATGAGCATTATAAATACGGATGGTATCTCGTTTATCAATGACATCCGTAAAAATGCAAAAATTTGTCTTTGAATTTGGAAACTTTATCACGCCTTTGTTGACAATAGGCAAGGAGGTAAACGTAGCAAGCCCGAACTGGTTTATTTTGCGCGAAACAACAGAATATTCAGCATGGATATTTTTCGCTTTCAGAAAAGTAGCCATCGTATCTATGGTCTTGAATTGGCCGCTCAGGTCGTTGACAAACTCCTGAAAACAAATAATATCGGCTGACTCTTTATTTAAAAATGAAAATATTTTATCACGGTTTTCAAAATTAAAGGCCCAGTTCTTTTTGTAATTGTACAGATCGAAATTATGAACATTGTACGACATCACTTTAACCGTATTTTTTGTGCTGTTCTCCTTGCTTTGGGAATTGAATTGTATAAACGAAGTAATATAACTATATCCCAGTAATACAGCCAAAAGTGAAACCAGTGTATATTTTACCCGGATAAAAAGCCATAAGATGATAAAAATAATGTTCACTATCAGTATATACGGATAAAGTATACCGGCAAACGAAGGAAGCCAGAAATTTCGAGGATTGATAAATGAGGAACTGAATGAAAACAACAGTAATAAAACTAAAAGGATATTAAGAACAAGCAGGATTTTTAAAAAAACATTCAGTTTCTTTTTTGCTTTCTTCGCCATCTGTCACTTGTTTTTGCTTTCTTTGAACAGATATTCTTTATCCTCTTTGCTCAGGCTTTCATAACCCGACTTTTTAATTTTGTCCAGGATTCCGTCAATCCGCTGCTGGTGCACCTTGCGGTCGTAACGGTACTCGTCGTCATTTTTTGGTTTGGATGTAGAATATGTTGTTTTAGTTTTTACTTTCATTTTGCGTCTAAACAATTTCCTGAAAGGATTTGAAAGCTGTTTGACAACAATTCCTTTTTTTAATAAAAGAATATATATAAAACCAAAAAAAGCGCCGCCAAGATGAGCAATATGCCCTCCGGGGTTGCTTTTCTCAATAGTCAACAAATCAAAGATCACAAAAAAGACGGCTATCCATTTGAATTTTACCGAGCCAACTAAAAATAATCGTATGGTGTAATCGGGAATATAAGCAGCAATGGCTACTATTATTGCCATAACTGAGGCCGAGGCACCAAGTGCAACTGATAAAGGTATAAGTTCAGAAAATGCTGGAAAAATATTAAAAGAAGCCATATAAAAAGCGGCTCCCATAATACCGCCTAAAATATAAACTAAAAGTAACTTTTTACTTCCGAGATACTCGGTAAAAATAACACCGCCAACATAAAGCATCAACATATTGCCTACCAGGTGCCACAAATCTTCATGAAGAAACATATATGTAATAATGGTCCAGGGTTTTTGTGCCAGAATGTGTATATCTGCCGGGACAGCTAACCAATTGGAAAATATTGACATACCGGTGTCACCACCCACGTCCGGATTTACCAGGTATAACTTTAAAATCAACCTGACCAGGCTGACAATAATAAAAACAGCAATATTAATGATCACCAGTTTTGACAGCATGGTCTTACCTGTGAAAAACTTTTTAATTCCATCCAGAGGAGAAGGCCTGCGCTGGTTAAAGTTTTGCCCGGAATAATTGTTGAAAAAGCTGTTATTATTACTATTCATGAAATTGTTTCTTTTTGTTTTGCCGTCGCCAGATCAAAATAATGATTAACCCGAACAACATTCCTCCAAGATGCGCAAAATGTGCGACATTTCCTTGTCCTATACTTCTATCAATGAAAAATCCGAATACTAGTGCAACAATTGCAGCATATTTTCCTTTAATAGGTATTGGCGGAAAAATTAAATATAATTGCACATTTGGGAACATCATTCCGAATCCCATTAATACTCCGAAAATTGCCCCAGAGGCTCCAACCATTGGAATATTATAACTAATATGATAAAGAATATTATAGCCACCCATTGTTTTATCTGAATAGTTTAAATCCCTTTGTAAAATGGAATAACCCTGATCAACTATTAACTTGATTTGTTCTGGTGACAAAACAGACGTATAATACAATTCCTGAAAATACATTACAGCAGTTTGTACCAGAGCTGCTCCCAAACCGCAAACTATGTAGAAAAAGAGAAATTTTTTTCCGCCCCAAATTTGTTCTAGAACAATCCCAAACATCCATAGGGCGAACATATTGAAGAATATATGTCCTAAACCACCCTGCATTAACCTTGCATGCATAAACATGTGAGTAATAAATTGATATGGAAAAAAATTATCCGATTTAAAGTAATATAGTGCTAGATAACGATAAGGATCTATTGTAGAAGCATAAGACAATAGGCTACACCCAACAAAAAATAAAACGTTAATTATAATAAGATTTTTTACCACAGGTGGCATCATCCGGAAACTCGTTGGACTATATTGTTCCAGGCCCATTATCTGAATTTTAAAAGTGAAATTTTATGAGTGTAAAGATACTTGTTTTTTCTCAGAAAATATAAACAACAGCAAAGGCGGTTTATTGTATTGCAAGAAAAATATAAAAAAATGCCTGATACATAATGTAGTCAGGCATTTTATATATAAAACCGCTTTTTGCCGATGATTAAAACGTGTTTTTATTGTCTTCGATAAGCTTAGCAGCGATCCTCCTGCGTGCATTTTTAACATTCACCAGTTTGAGGGATGTCAATAGTTCCACCGCTTTCATAAGTTTGGAATATTCTTCGCCTTCAGCAAAAGCAATTACAACATCTGTGGCTGATTTGCGGATGCGGGCGGCAGCTTCATACACAAAAGCGTCAAGTATATCCCTGTATATTTTTGTTTGTTCTTCGCCCCTCATCACTTCCAGCTTTTTAACACGAAGTTCGAGTGATTCAGCTGCATAAGTCTGTATCAGCATATCCGAAATATTCATCATCACTTCCTGTTCCTGAGAATATTGTTTCCCAAGAGTTTCATAAGCTCTGCTCATGATAAGCAGCACTGTTTTCTTGAAGTTTTCAATGACGTTCTGGTAATAATCAAAATAAGAAGTAACAGATAGTGCTTTATTGTCCAGGCTGCCGATATTTTCATAAATAGCCTTTGCTTCCGCAAAAATTGTTGAATCCGCCTTTTTAGCCTGTTTGAGCATCATATCCGCGCAAACCATGCGGTTGATTTCGTTGGTTCCTTCAAATATCCGGTTAATACGTGAATCACGGTAACACCTGTCAACAGGCATTTCTGCTGAAAAGCCCATTCCACCATGGATCTGAACACCTTCATCCACAATATAATCCAGTGATTCTGAACCAAATACTTTCAATATGGCCGCTTCCATAGCATATTCGCCGATAGCTTCCAGATACGCCTGTGACTTTTCTTTTCCCTGGCTGACATTAAAATCAATCGTGTCATCAACATATTTACTGGTGCGGTAAACAGCCGACTCAACTGCAAAACCCCTGATCACCTGCTCCGCCAGTTTATGCTGAATGGCGCCAAAAGCTGATATTTTCGTATTAAACTGCTTGCGCTCGTTGGCATAAAGGACTGATTTGTTGGTAGTAAACCTGCATGCACCTAAAACATTAGCGCCAAGTTTGATACGGCCTATATGTAAAATATTGAGTGCAATCCGGAAACCTTCTCCCCTTTTTCCTAATAAATTTCCAACCGGAACTTCGCAGTCGTTAAAGAAAATCTGAACCGTTGACGAACCTTTGATGCCCATCTTTTTTTCTTCAGCACCAAATGATATTCCCGGAAAAGTGCGTTCGACAATAAAAGCGCTTAAAATACGGTCGTCATCAATTTTTGCAAACACGGTCATCACATCGGCAAAACCTCCGTTGGTGATCCACATTTTCTGTCCGTTCAGTTTGTAATGTGTGCCATCTTCAGAAAGGACTGCGCGGGTTTTGCCGGAATTGGCATCCGAGCCGGCATTAGGTTCTGTAAGGCAATATGCTCCGGCAAATTCACCGGTAGCCAGTTTGGGCAGGTATTTTTGTTTTTGTTCTTCTGTACCATAATATAATATTGGCAAAGACCCTATGCCCGTGTGTGCTGAAAATGCCACAGCAAAAGAGAATCCTGCACCAAGACGGTCGCTGGTTAGCATAGAGGTGATGAACGTCTGGCCGAAACCATTATACTGTTCGGGGATGGAAATTCCTAAAAGCCCCAGCTCTCCCGTTTTATTAAGAAGTTCGCGCATCAACCCGGGTTTTGCTGCATCAATATCATCAAGAATAGGATAAATTTCTTTTTCAAGAAAATCGTCGCAGGTTTCAGCGATCATTTTTTGCTCTTCGGTGAACTCCTCCGGGATAAAAATGTCGGAAGCAGTTTTTGTTATAAACTCTCCGCCTTTCAAATAATTCTGATCATTCATAATAATTATTGTAAGTTAGTAATAATAATTCAGTCGGCAAATTTAGCATTTTTTAGCTTTTAGTTTTCTTTGGGTTTGGATGTTTAACAACTATTAACATTTTTTGGATTGGGATATAAAAATTTACGTATTTTTGAATTTATTTTTCATTTAAACAGATTATGAAGAGATTTTTAATTTTTGCAATATTTTTTTCGCTGGTATCATTCACCGGTTTTTCCCAATCAAACGAACAGGACACGACCTATTGGGGTGTCAGCCTGTATGGTTGTGCCGATTACAGCCTGCATATGGTAAAAGGAACTACAACTTCCGGCCAGGATGCCGCATTTATGAAAAATATCGACCTTCCACGTTATGGCTATTTGGTTGGTTTTTCAATAAACCGCCCGGTCAGTAAAAGGTTATCCATAGAATTTGGCGTGTCGTTTCAGAGCCAGGGGTACCGCACGACAACCTTGTCGGATACCATTTTGAACTACCGCGATTCTATCATCGGAATCAGCGATTACCATAAAGCCTACAGGTATTATTCCGTGAATGTTCCTGTATTATTGAAAATCACACTGTTTCACATTAAAAAAGCAACCGTCGACTTTGGTATTGGTGTTGCCCCGGTATTTTCACTCGGAAAAAAACAAGTCTTGTTTTTTGACGATCATACCGAAATTATCAATGAAAAATCGGGACTTGATGTTAATGTACAGGCTATCGGGTGTTTAAGTATTAATATCCCCATGGGCAAAAAGATGGCGCTTACGCTGGAGCCAACGGCAAGATACAATGTCCTGGCATATAAGGACAGTTATTATGAAGGGGTTTCACGTAATTTTTTTACTGCAGGGCTTGGATTATATCTGACATATAAAGTTACCGACGAAAATTTGTACGACTATTATTACAAAAATATCCATAATGCTAAAAATCCCAAACCTGCTTTCTGATAAATTAACTATGTTTCCGGCGTTATGTTAAACAAAGTTCAGATTAAAAACCGCCGTGCGTCCTTTGAATATTTTCTGATAGAAGAACTGACCGCCGGTATTGTTCTTACTGGTACGGAAATTAAATCGTTACGCGATGGGAAAGCTTCTATCAACGACGCATATTGTGTTTTTAAAGGAAATGAATTGTATGTCCTGAATATGCACATCGCTGAATATTCCTACGGCACCTACCTGAATCATGAGCCCAAACGCGAACGTAAGCTCCTGCTTAATAAACGCGAATTAAAAAAGTGGCAGGGAAAAGTTAAGGAAAAAGGATTTACGATCGTGCCGGTGATGTTTCATATCAACGAAAAAGGATTTGCGAAACTTAATATCGCACTTGCCAAAGGAAAACATTCTTACGACAAAAGAGAATCGCTGAAAGAAAAAGACCTGAAACGTGAAATGAACCACAAGGAATAACGTTTATAATTCAGAATTATTAATTTATAATAAAATGAGAACCTTAAGAATTGTTTTTTTCATTGCTTCGATCACATTTTCAGTTTCTGGTTATTCGCAAAATATACTGGATTATTTTCAGATGTTGCCTGATTCATCAGTCTTAGGATTAACACCGGAAGACCGGAAAGGAATTGTCGCAGTTTCAAATGACAATAAAAACGCCGAAGATGCATTGCAGGACATCAGTTTAAAAGGTGTGTTATACTCGTTTGAAGTAGTTGATATAAAAAACGGTTTTATAAAAGTCATAGGCGCCATGGAAGGCCACATGCAGTTGTGCTTCTGGAATCTGAAAAACGGAAATAAACTGATCGCGATATACCAGGAGGGTTGCGGCCCCGAATGTTATGTGGAACGTTTTGACTTTTATAACTATGACGGAAAATCATTTACCATTCTTCCGTATGAAAAAATAATCCCTGATATTTACGATGATTTTTTCAAAACCGATAAAGCCAAAGCCCTGGTTGATATGGATACCCGCGACATCAGTGCAAGCCTCCTTTTTGAGCTTCCGCAAAGCGGAAAAAATATCATTGCAAAATGGGGAAACACAGAAGATAAGGAAACCTATCAGGAATTTGCCAAAGGCGACCGTATGGTTTTGATCTGGGACGACGGAACATTTAAAAAAAGTAAAATCTACTGGGCTGATTAGGCATTTCAGCAAGGCTTTTCAGGCTTTCCCCTGGTATTCGTCATCGCCGGCCAGATAATCCACATTATCATCTTCATCGTCTTCATCGTCCTCATCCCAATGATAAACCTCACGCTGCAGGCCTTTTTTCCGGTAAAATATGGCCATTACAATCCCTGCTATGCCGCCCATCAGGTGCGACTCCCATGAGATATTGCGTTTTGGAAAAAAATTGGGGAAAACGCCCCAGAAAAAACCGCCGTACAGGAATATGATAAGTAAGGAAATAGCCATCAGCCGCGCATTCCTCCGTATAATTCCGCTAAAGAGTAAAAAACTTATATATCCATATACAAGCCCGCTGGCTCCGATATGATACGAATCGTTGCGGGCAAAAGACCAAACCCATACTCCGGTAAACAGCCACACCAGGAAAAAAACCTGAAAGGCCACTTCCCTGTAAAAATAAAAAATGATGCTCAACGACACGAACATCGGGATCGTATTGGCAAGCAGGTGTCCAAAATCAGCATGGATAAAGGGCGCCGTTATTATACCGATCAATCCTTTTGCAGTCAATGGCATAATACCCAATTCACTAAAATCGGAACCAGTATAATATTCTGCAATTTTTACAATCCACATGACAGCTACAACAGCAAAAGGGAACATCATACATGCTGCCATTTTTGTATATTCTCTGTTCATAGTTTGTTATTTGCCTTTATTTTATTAATTTGCGTTTGTGAAAATAACAAGATAAAGATACATAAAACTCAATAATATTACTTTTTGTACGTTAAAAATTATAGTTCTTTTTAATTACTTTTGCATGCCACTTAAAATTGTTTACTATTAACAACCCTTTTATATGAAAAAAATTCCTGAAAACAACATGATTAAAATGTTCCTTCTTTTGTTTGTTGTTTCCGTCTTTTCTTTACAAACCGCTTTTGCACAGCAGCACGACCCGAAAAAATCTGATCAAAAGTTTGCAGCAGCTCTTCAGATCATCAGATTGCAATATGCGGATACTACCAACGAGGAAAAACTTACCGAGGCTGCTATCACAGCCTTGCTTAAGGAGCTTGACCCGCATTCGGTGTACATGTCAAAAAGTGAAATTGATAAGGCCAACGAGCCGCTGATCGGGAATTTCGATGGTATCGGAGTCCAGTTTAACATCATCAAGGATACCATTATTGTCATCACGCCGGTCCCAAACGGGCCTTCTGAAAAGCTCGGCATCATGTCGGGTGATAAAATAGTAAAGATCGACGGTGAAGACGCCGTTGGTAAAGATGTCAACAGTGAATATGTGGTAAAAAGGCTCCGCGGGCCAAAAGGCAGCTCCGTAAAGGTGAGCATTTACCGCCGCGGGAAAAAAGAATTGCTTGAGTATACCATTGTCAGGGATAAAATTCCTATCAACAGCCTTGACGCAGCGTATATGGCCACAAGCGAAATCGGCTATATCAAACTGAATAAATTTGCCCAGAACACCATGGCTGAATTTTCCGAGGCATTAAAAAACCTGAAAAAGAAAGGCATGAAAAGCCTGATCCTTGATCTGCGGGATAACTCAGGCGGATACCTCAACACAGCCATTGAACTTGCCGACGAGTTCCTGAAAAAAGACGAGATGATTGTTTATACCGAAGGCGTAAATTCTCCGCGTCAGGTTAATATTGCTACCAGCGTTGGTGAATTTGAAAAGGGAAAACTGGTCGTGCTCATTAATGAAGGCTCTGCTTCCGCCAGTGAAATTGTCACAGGCGCTGTTCAGGATTGGGACAGAGGGCTGGTGATCGGCAGAAGGTCTTTCGGTAAAGGGCTTGTTCAGCGTCCGTTTACCCTGCCCGATTTGTCTGTTATCAGGCTGACCACTGCACATTATTATACCCCGACAGGCCGTTGTGTCCAAAAACCATACGACGACGGTGTCGAAAAATATTATAAAGACCTTCAGGACCGTTACAAACATGGCGAACTTATGAATCCCGACAGCATAAAATTTCCGGATTCCCTGAAATATTATACGCCCAACAAACGTGTTGTTTATGGCGGCGGCGGCATCATGCCCGATATTTTCATTCCTCTTGACACCACTAAGTTTTCTGATTATTATACGGACCTGCTGCGGAAAAATATCATCAATCAGTTTGTCTTGAAATATCTTGAAGATAATCGTGAAAAACTGAAGGCCCAATATCCGGATGTTGAAGCGTTCCTTAAAGGCTATTTTCTAGATGAAGCGTTCATGAAATCTTTTTTCGCATTTTCGGAAGCCGAAGGAGTTAAAAAAGACGAAGAAGGTTATAAAACATCAGAAATATACATCAAGAACTTCATAAAAGCATGGATAGCGCGCAACCTTTGGGATTATGATGCTTACTGGCGCATCAGCAACGAAGAAGATGATGTGTTTATCGAAGCCAAGCAGGCTATCGAAAGTAAGGATATGTTTAAAAATAACAAGATTTCTTTTTAAAAGATGACTGTTATTAGTATTTACTTCTCTAAAGCTTATAGATTGAGCGACAATTTATATTCTGTGTTTATTCGTATTAAATAGCTTTTTTAATCCGTTAATGGCTACTATCCATTAAATAGATAAGACAGCTTATCCTCGCCAATGCTTTCGGAATGAATAATTTTTCCTTTAATCTCAGGTGCACGAACGCCGCTGAAAAAAAAGCAATTACCCGAAAATACGCGGGCTTCGTCCCAACTGTCATTATCGATAAATGATTGAAGCAGCACTCTTCCGCCTTCAACGATAAGGGATTGAATATTCCGCTGATATAAAAATGCCAGAACCTGGGTGATAATATTCCCGGTAAAATTCAACATTACATATTCGATATGCCCGTCGGTTCCATTTTTCAGGGCATTGAACACGACCGTTTTGGCCGCTTTGTCAAATACTTTTGCAGTAGATTGAATAACCAGGTTTTCATCAATAACCAGGCGTAGTGGATTATCCCCGTCCACATCACGGACGGTTAGCTGAGGATCGTCGCATAAAACGGTATTGGTGCCGGCCATGATCGCCATTTCCTCCGAGCGCCACCGGTGAACCAGAAGACGGGTTTTTTCACTGGTGATCCAGTTAATTTTCACATGCGGATCGTTGCGCTCTTTGTCAATAAATCCGTCAAGGGTTTGTGCCCATTTCAGAATAACATAGGGCCGGTGTTTATTATGAAAGGTAAAAAAACGTTTATTGAGTTCATGGCATTCAGCTTCCAGCATGCCTTCAACAACTTCTGTCCCGGAATTCCTAAGTTTCGCTATGCCCATGCCCTGTACTTCGGGAAAAGGATCGTGAGAACCAACAATAACACGAGGTATTCCTGCTTCTATGATTTTATCAGCACAAGGCGGAGTTTTACCAAAATGGCAACATGGTTCCAGATTCACATACAAGGTGCTTTTTTTCAGTAATTCCCTATTTTTAACGGAATTAATTGCCACAACCTCTGCATGAGGCCCGCCAAAAACTGAATGATAACCTTCACCGATGATCATTCCGTCATGAACAATTACACAACCGACCATGGGGTTCGGAGCCACATGACCCATGCCGTTCAGAGCAAGCTCAATACAGCGCTGCATATAAATTTCATCGGGTTGCATGATGCCAAAATTAATACAATATTTTAAATAAATTTACGTTTTGACAGGCAAACGGCAACAAAAAACACTATTTTTGTTCTATAAACCTCACAGCTTTTGAAAAGATTTTCCGCAATATTTTTTTCAGTTTTTATTACTGCAAACGTTTTCGGACAAACCGGCGGCAACAATACCTACGAATTTCTAAATCTTCCCATATCTGCACGTGTTGCAGCACTCGGAAGTAATTTTCTGCTGGCTAATGATAATGACCTTTCGCTTGCTGTAATCAATCCTTCGCTGATCGGTGACAACCTCCACCATCAGGTTTCGCTGAGCTTTGCTGAATATATCAGTGATGTCAACTATGGCACGGCAGCCTATTCTCATACATTCAAAAAGGCCGGCAGCTTTGCTGCAGCTTTACAGTTCGTCAATTATGGGCGGTTCCTCGAGGCCGACGAAGCCGGGCTTACATACGGAAACTTCAGCGGCGGGGATTATGCTTTTACGTTAGGCTGGGGCCGGAAACTGCACAAAAACTTTTTGCTGGGAGCCAACCTGAAACTCATTTATTCACAGCTGGAAAAATATAATTCATTTGGGATTGCCGTTGACGTGGCCGGCACTTATTTTAACGAAAAAAACGGTTTCATGGCTGGCGTGATATTTAAAAACATCGGCCGGCAACTGGATGCTTATGTCCCGGGAAATATTGAACCACTGCCTTTTGAGATCCAGTTTGGTATCGCGCAAAAATTCACCAAACTGCCTTTGAGGTATTCCATTGTTTATAACCATCTTGAAAAATGGGATCTCACATATAAAGATCCTTCTATTTCCAGCGTGGACCCTGTAACAGGAGACACCATTCAAACCGGTAAACTTGAGGTTTTTGCCGATAAACTGATGCGGCATATAGTACTGGGAGTTGAAATTTATATTGCAAAACGGTTTCACCTGAGTATTGGTTATAATTACCAGCGCAGGCATGAACTCAGGACCGAAGTGAAAAAAGGCATCGTTGGCTTCTCTTTCGGTTGCGGCCTCAATGTTTATAAGTTCCGTATCGATTATGCCTGGGCAAAATACCACCTGAAAGGCGCTCCGAATACAATCACCATTTCGACTAAAATCGATGATTGGTTTTCGAAAAAAGAGAAGAAAGAATAGTTGATTCCGGTTTCTGACCTGCCCATCCGCCAGTTGGCGGATCGTTCAGGAAGGTTTTAGCCTTGTGGCTTTTTAATAGCCGCCAATTTCGTTATTAGAAATTATACTTCAATCCCAGTCCCATCCCTACTGATGGCCTGATATAATATTTGCTGCCATCGGTGAGTTGCTGATAATCGGCACCAAGCTGCCCCTGCATGTAGATATGAAATTTGCTGAGAATTTTATGTTTCTTCGAAAGGCGAATATCTAACCCAAAAGGAGCATAAACTCTGAGCATTAAACTGTTCGCCGTTTTGATTTTCGACTCATCCGTTTTTTCTGCATGATTGAAATAATTATTTTCAGGCCCGCTTATTTCATAACCATCTATGCTGTATACTAAATCCTGTGTATTATGAATAACAGTTTTCAAATCTGAAGTAATCGAAAAGCCGATATTCATTCCAACACCTGCAAACAGGCTGACAAGCCTTTCCTGGCTGGTACGTCCAAGAAATGAAAAATCCACACCCAGAACATTCATTTCATAGGTGTCACGGGTTGTTGTTAAACTGACCGTATCAGAAAATATCGTTCCGTTGGGCGAAATAAAAACCTCACCGGCTTTAGTAGCTGATTCCTCTATACTTTTTGCACCCCAGCCACCGCTGGCAAAGCTGAGCCCGAATTTCAGTTCCATCTTACGGTTATAATCACCAAGTTTTTTGGAGTACGGTGAGAAACCGACACCCACGTTTATCTGGGAGACATTCATCATGCTATTGCTGGTGTTCATGCCCGTCCTGCCTTTGTGCATCATATCACTATTGTTTGAGTATGAACGCTGGCCGAATAAATCATGAAGATTTTGAGGAATGGACATTTTTGTATTGTCAATATATACCGAATTGATTCCAAGCCCGCATTTCTTTCCTGCGACAGTGCTGTCAGCAGGTTTATTCACATTGTTTTGTCCGAAAACTGTAACAGAGATTAGGACAGGAAGTAAAAAGATTAATTTTTTCATGGTATTTTTAATTTTTGTAGTAAGACATTAGAAGTAATTATTTCAAAATAAAAACAGCAGTATTCGACTGCCGGTGAAAAATAATAACGACTAAAAAGTCATAAAATTATATATAAATCTATTTAATTATTAAAAATTACCGATAAATCTGGTTTTGCTCCAAAATATTATCCGGGAACCATTATGATTATACTCAATAAAATAAAATATTCCACTTAATTGACTAGAACTTTGAATAAAAAACTTAGTATTTCGATTTGTAATGTTGTAAATTTGCTATCACATAATTTTTTAATAATTTAATGTCATGAAAAAAATAAGTGTATTTGTAGCTTTTGCAATGATAACCGCCATGGTTGTTGCCCAGGTACCCCATAAAGACAAAGCTGTGTTTAAAGAGTATCAGCCGGGATATTATCAGAACTACATTCTGAAAGGTATTGAAGATTTCAGTAAAAAAGATGAAACTCCAAAAGTCGAAACCCGCTTTAAAATGGACTTCAGCGGAATGGCCCTTCCTACCGACATCGATCTGTACAAAAAACAATGGTGCAACGAACCTGTTTCACAGGGAAATACCGGAACATGCTGGTGTTTTTCAACTACTTCATTTTTTGAATCAGAAATTTTCCGCCTGACCCAGCAGAAAGTAAAACTTTCTGAAATGTACACAGTATATTGGGAATATGTTGAAAAAGCGAAGTATTTTATCAAAACTCGCGGTACTTCTGCTTTTGCTGAAGGATCTGAAGCCAATGCGGTAACACGCATCTGGAAAAATTATGGGGTGGTGCCTCTTGAAGCTTACAGCGGAATGCTGCAAGGGCAAACGTATCACAACCACAGCCTGATGTTCGAAGAAATGAACACCTACCTGCAGTCGCTGAAAACCTCTAGTGCATGGAACGAAGAACTCGCCCTGGGCACGATAAAAAGCATTATGAATTCCTATATGGGAGTCCCTCCTTCAAAAATCCTTGTGAACGGTAAGGAAATGACTCCGCAGGAATACCTGAACAATGTGCTGAAGGTAAATGTTGACGATTATCTTGATATAACATCATTGCTCGAAAAACCATTTTATACCCAGGTAGAATATAAAGTTCCGGACAACTGGTGGCACAGTGCCGATTATTACAACCTGCCGCTGGATAAATATATGGAAGTAGTCAAAAAAGCTATACGTAGCGGATATACAATTGCCGTAGGCGGTGATGTTTCAGAACCCGGGTTCGAATCATTTGCTCAGGTTGCCATGGTACCGACTTTTGATATTCCTTCCGAATATATTGATGAGTATTCCAGGCAGTTCAGATTCAGCAATAAAACTACCACCGATGACCATGGCCTGCATATTGTCGGATATATTGAAAAAGACGGAAAAGACTGGTATTTAGTCAAAGACTCAGGTTCCGGTTCCCGAAATGTCGGTAAACAAAGCAAAAGTTTCGGGTATTATTTCTTTCACGAAGATTATGTAAAGCTTAAAATGATGGATTTCATGATCCATAAAGATATGATGAAAGATTTCCTTTCTATGTTCAAGAAATAAAACGATAATAATCGCGAAAAGATATAAAAGACAGCCTTTTCAGGTTGTCTTTTTTTATGATTATAACATTATCTATTTCATTATCCTCTCAATTTTTACTGATAACCCATTGATTTTCAAAATTTATTTTTGTAAATTTGTTTACATACAAACGGACCGAAATATAATTAATAACCTAAACCCCTATATTATGAGATTTTTAAAAATTTCAATGGTCGTGCTGCTGGTCATCATCATTCTGGTGTTGTTTGCAGCATGGTTTCTGCCTTCCACAAGGCATGTAGAAGACTCCATTTACATCAAGAGCCCTTCAAAATATGTTTATGAGCAGGTTGTCAACCTTAAAAACTGGGATAAGTGGTCACCTTTTGCAGCAGAAGACACAGCCATGAAAACCTATTATGATGGCCCGCCGAAAGGTATAGGCGCTATTATGAAATGGGAAAGTAAAAAACAGGGTAATGGCACTATGACCATTATGGAAGCAGACCCGGGCAAATATATTAAAATGAAAATGGAATTTGAGGGCCAGGGAATTTCATACAGTGACTGGAGGTTTATCGAAGAACGTGATTCTACGCAAGTAATATGGGCGCTTGATATGTTAAACATGAAATATCCTTTAGGAAGACTGATGGGGATTTTCATGCCGGGTGTGCTGCACAAGAGTTTTCAAGCCGGGCTGGTAAAACTTAAAAAAGTCAGCTTAGATTATGTTACCGTGATGAATACTTTCAAAACCTCTGAAATAAAGGTTAAGGAACTTGATAAACAATACGCACTGATCATAAAAGATTCATCAAGCTGTAGTGAAGTTGACGTAGTTATTGGCAAAGTCTTCGGTGAAGTTATGCAATATGTTGAAATGAATAAAATCGAATGTGTTGCCCCTCCTTTTGTGCGATATCTGGTATGGGATGAAAAAGCCGATAAAAATGTGATGGAAGGCGGAGTCTTTGTTAAAGGGCCGGTTGCCGGAAAAGACAATATTAAATTTGTTGAATATCCTGCACAAAAAGTTGTCAGCGCTATTCATTATGGCGCCTACGAAACGGTAGTTAATACTTACCTGGCACTCGAAAAATATATAAAAGATAATAAACTAACTTCAAACGGTGCACCATTTGAAATCTACATCACCGACCCGCAAAAAGAGCCGGATATGACCAAATGGGAAACGGAGGTGTATTACCCGATTAAGTAATCTTTCAAAAAAAAAGCGGCCTCAGCCGCTTTTTTTATCCATTGTTAGTTCTAATAGCTTGATCCTCCGGCAGCAGCATATACTTCATATTCATAAGTAATCATCTTCTTTTCTTTGGCGCCAATAGGAAGTTCCCAGTTTACATTTACATAAGGATTTAATCCGCTGTACCTTCCGCTTTTTTCAATTTTCCCATCATTGCTGGCGGACAACACATTTGCATAAAGGTCTTTTTTAACTGTCAGAAGGATTTTCTTGTTCTGCATATTTTCTATTGTAATGGTGCCTTTGATAGTAACCTTGTTGTAATATGTCTTCCCAATCTTTTTGACATTTTCCTCTTTTTTCAACTCTTCTTCTTTGTTCTTTACCACCACATCACCCGCTTTCGAGAGCTGTACGGAAATATCTGAGCCTGTCGGGGTGTATTTAATCCTGTCCTGTGCCAAAGGCTGCAAATTTTCATTCTGCACAAATACCGAAGCGGTTGTGAACGGATAATTCGTATTATTTGTCAGTAATAGCGAGTGAAACACATCCAAACGCTTTTCGGGATCGTTGCTGATGTAATTATAATAGGCATAATTTGCCACATCGCCGATGATAACTTCATAAACATCTTTGTACGGAATTTTAGCTGAGAAAATCTGAAAGCTGGTTTTGCTTTGCGTTGGAAGGCTTACTTTCCCGACCTTATACATATACAAATCGTTGGTTTTTTCGCCTTCGGTCGAATAATCGTAATACTGGTTGATTTCAGCTCCTGCTGAAGTTCTGTCTTCAGCAACAAACACATTACTGTTGAAATAGGTTTGTGCCTGGCCATAAGGGACTGACGGAGGCTTGATATCATAAAGCGAGGTCAGGTAATTAGCCCATATCGGATCATTCTGAAATCCGTAATAAAACTGAGGATTGCCCACGGTAAGTGTCAGTTCGGCATCATCAATATCTTCGGAATAATTCTCCACCAGGGCTTTCATTTCAAGCTGCAGTTCGTTTTCGTTGATAACCTTAATGTTGTATGAAGGCAACCACTGTATGCCGCTTTGCATATACACCACGCGCATGTCGGCACTGGTAATGTTTTTATCAAAATATATTTTTGCAACACGAACCAATGAATCCACCGTGAGCTCACCCACATTAGAATCGTCGATGGTGAATTCTAAAACAGAAGCGACTGGATAAAAAGTAGTTTTATTGTCGGCAAGTTTTATTTTAGCAATCCCTGAGGCCTGATAAAATTCAACCAGCACACCGCTGATTTCGCGAAGATTCTTTTCGTTTCCAACGGCATAAGTAAAATGAACTTTTTTTCCAATGGAACCTTTAAAAATATCATTAAAATTCTGAGGGCTTTTGGTTTTCTTTATGGTATCGGTTAAAAAACAGACCTTGGTGATTTTAGTATCTTTGGTTGTGTTAAGCCAATAAGTTCCCAGCAAGGGCTGTTTTGGAAGTTCGAGCTGGGCGTAGCCCTTTTTTACAGGCACATTGCCTTCTTTGGCAATATAATATGTTCCATTTTTAAACACATTTACCTGAACCGGCTTGATATTGCTTTGCGCAAATACGAATAGTGCCAGCATAGTTAAACTTAAGGAGGCGAAAATTTTTTTCATAATCCTGGGGTTTTTTAATTTATATTTGTTTTCCGGAAAAACGCTGTTTCGACCAAATCTTATGCCAAAAAACAATAATTCAATAAGTTCCAAAAACAATAAAGGCAAACTATTTCTTTTACCTTCTTCACTTGGTGATACCTCAGAAATATCAGATGTAATACCTGAACTTACACAAAAGGTTATAAAAAGTCTTGAGATTTTTATCGTGGAGGAACTGAAAACCGCCCGCCGCTTTCTGAAAAGAATTGACAAGACTATTAATATTGATGCGCTGGAATTTTTAATTTTCAACGAACACACTTTAAAAGAAAATACATCTCAATACATGGAGCCTTTGCTGAATGGAAAAAATGTCGGTTTGTTATCAGAAGCCGGATTGCCATGTATCGCGGATCCCGGCGCCGAAATAGTGGCAGAGGCACACCGTCAGAGAATCGAAGTTGTACCTCTTACCGGGCCATCTTCATTGCTTTTAGCTCTGATCGCTTCAGGTTTCAACGGGCAGAATTTTACCTTTCACGGATATTTACCTGTGGATAAAAATTTAAGATCAAAAAAGGTCAGGCAGCTGGAGATGTATGCACAGCAACACAAACAAACACAGATATTCATCGAAACGCCATACCGCAACCATCAGATGATACAGACCATACTGGAAAATTGCGGAGATGAAACCATGCTTTGTGTAGCGGCGGACCTTACACTTCCATCACAAAAAATTATTTCTCTGCCTGTTAAGATGTGGAAAAAAATAACGTACGACCTGCAAAAACACCCTGCCGTATTTTTATTGTACATACCCTGATCCTGTTGATAAATCGGCAGAGTTTTGTATAATAAATTGATATTATTTTTTGATTACCCGATTTCCCAAAATTCTTTGAAAAAACAACTTTTTGTACGCAAAAACTTGCTGTTGAAACTAATAAAATAACAATCCTACATTATATATAAAATTACTTAGACGGTAATCAATCCCGAGTCAAAAATAATTACGAACTTTGACAGGAAATACGGTTTTTCAACAACTAAAAAAATGAAAAAGCCATTACAGTCAAAAGCACTTGAAGTCAATCTCACAGAAACACAGCAAGGCAAGATTGTTTTTGAAGAAAAATATGCATGGTTGTTAGGGCTTTCAGCCAGTTACTGGGGAATTCATGAGCGCACGTTAAATTTTTTCAACGAATACCACCATCCGTATGCCAATCAGAAACTGATCAGTGATGACCTTCGGCGGCTTTTCCTCGGCGACTTCTGGTTTTATGCGCAATGTAGTGAAAAGGAAAGAGCACTCAGAGTCATACTGGGAATTTTTGAGGAAACCCTTGAAAAAAACAAAAACAATGATGTTTTTGAAACGGTGTATCCCGCGTTTATCGAATACCTCGCATTAAATGCAAAGCTGGAAAAACAAGATGTGGAATTGCTGAAAGACGGGCTTCGGATTGTGAATAAATGGGTCTCAGAAAATCATCCGGTCGTGCTCAGGAATTCCACGTTTTTCAAAAACCAGCTTGGCCTTTTACATGCTCACGAAATTCTCGGAGAAGATTTTTTTCTATTGTTGCACACCCTGACTGGAAAGGTAATCCATTTTTGGGCAGATACTTCGGATGTTGAAATATGGTATAAAAAAAACAGGGAATATTTAAGTAAGGGCTTTACCCGTGAACTGAAAAACATTGGAAAGCCTTTTTTTGACAAGCTGATCAAAAAGTGGGAAAGCACAAAAAATTTCGAGGATCTCGACAAAGAACTCCCGTTGTACCTTGAACTTACTGAATATTTTACAAAACACACCGATACTTTTGAGGTTATTACCGACCGGTTTTATTTTATCGTGTACCTCATGCATATGCCGGGGATGGCGCCTGTTAAAAACAAGCTCCTCATTGACCTGAACAGCCTGATAAAAAAAATATTTTCAGAGATAAAACCGGAACAGGTCGGGCCTTTTATGGATAATATTTTTTCGCTTTTTCATGAATTGCATAAAGAACACAGTTCTACCGTCCTGGATTGCTTATCTACGATGGGTAAGGAAATAATCCACAGCAATCATGAAGAAAACGTACAAAAATTTGTACAGAAGTTAATCGCATTGCCGTTTGTTGTTCCCGGCCAGCTGCGTCTCAGCAGCGAATGGAGGACCATGGTTGACCAAAGCCACATCAAGAACATCAGGGTTTGGCTGGAGCTTTTTGAAACGGCGCCAGATCAGTATTCGAAGCTGATTGCCGCACTTACTGTGAACCTGAAGCTGAAAGGCATTTTTATTTTCGATACGGATCTTTTCCAGAAAGATGTTACAGCTTTGCTGAATTCGGATATCCACCCCTACTTCAGAATGGTCAAACAACTTTGCAGGATATTTCCAGTATATTTTAATGAAATTGGCGCTGAAGGCGAACTAAGAGATATCACCACCGCTATTGATGAGCTTACTGTCCGCCAGGATAAGCTTATCCACTTTCTGCGAAAACAGGTACATATTGAAAGCAACAATACTCATATCGTACTTACAAGGAAGATCTTCAATTTCTGGGTGGATGGAAATATTGCTCCATTAAAACCGCTGTTGCCGCTGGACGTACTGGATGGCATTGATCCGAAAGGAAAATGGGTGGTTCCGATGCAAAAGCTTATTGCCAAGGTAGCCGAAAAAGCCCATGTGAAAAATGCGATCAACTTATTAGAGGAGCATCCTGACAAGATTGACAAATGGGTAAGCACCATCACAGGAGAACTTCAGGTAAACAAGAAAAGGCTGATGATGTTATGCCGCCTGTATTACATTCTTATTGAAAAATATTCATTCAACACCGTTAACATTACAAAAAGCATACGTAAATATAATTTTATCCCGCTCGTTGATGTTGATACACTTGAAGATTTGCTGACCAAAAAGAATAAGGAGGAATCGCTGAAGTATATTTTCAATTTTATCAGCATTCTCAATAAAATCATCCTGAATGATGAAAAAACGGAAGGCTGGGAAAACATATATCATAAAAGGCATGTGGCATTCGGTATACCTTCCATGTATGGCGAATACCACGAACGGCGCTTTGAAGCGCTGGGCCTGATCTATAAATTGGAACAGGCCGCCCTGCTGATCATGGATGAATGGGTTAAATCGATCAACCTGAATTATATTACAGCCAAGACCCTTGAAAAGATCAATGATGTAATGGAACTTTATAAAGAAGGGCTTCTGCTTGACGGGATTGAAAATCCCGCCTTCAATTCGAACCTGAGCATGTTCAATTACAGCCTGAAATCGCAGAGTTTTTCATTAAGCCAGTATACCAATATTTTTGGATTCATGGGAGATAACATTCGTGAGATCATCAGCAAATACTTTTTCAGGCCTTATGAGGAAGTCCTGAAAGTGGTGGTCCCGCAAATGCGCGTTACACATAACAATCCGGGGCCGGACGGGCAGAATTTCCTCCATCTTCAATCGGAGGCTTTTTACCGCGACATGCTCTCATCCTCCTTTATGTTGCAGAGCCTGGACAATTTTATCGCAACTGTGCTGACTTCTTTACGGAATATGGTGGACAATTTCAGCAGCGACAAGATCCGCGACATCATGTCGTACAATCCGGATATGGTGATAAGCACCCTTTACGACCAATCGAAAAATATCGATAATCAGGTGTACATCGGGTCAAAAGCTTATTATTTAAAGAAGCTGTACTCATTGGGATACCCGGTTCCGCCAGGTTTTGTAATCACCACAGAGGTATTTCGAAGGAAAGAGACTATCCTCCAGAATAAGATCATGAGCCGTGAGATCGACAATATGATCATGGCACAAATTAAAAAACTGGAAAAAATGACGTGCCGGGAGTTTGGTAATCCCCAGAACCCGCTGATGCTTTCGGTGCGTTCGGGCACTGCCGTATCCATGCCAGGAGCCATGAACACTTTTTTAAATGTAGGTATCAACGAACAGATCATCGAAGCACTTAGCAAACAGCCGAATTATGGATGGACGTCATGGGATTGCTACCGCAGGTTTCTCCAGAGCTGGGGAATGGCCTCGGGATTAACTCGTGACACGTTTGATCAGATAATGATCGATTTCAAAATGTTGTATAAAGTGAAACAAAAGGTTCAGTTTACCCCTGAGCAGATGAAAGAGATATCTTTTGCCTATCGCGAGGTTCTGAAACAAAATCACATACATATTGAGGAAGAAGTGTTCCCACAGGTCCGGCAAGCCATTCTCAACGTTTTTGATTCCTGGAACTCCGACCGCGCCATTGTGTACCGGAAGCATTTGCAGATCGCGGATGAATGGGGCACCGCAGTCGTCATTCAGAAAATGGTGCTGGGAAACATAAATTATACGTCAGGCACAGGCGTGGTTTTTACGCATAATCCGCATCTTAATAAGCCGGGAGTACATTTGTATGGCGATTATTCGCTGGTGAGCCAGGGTGAAGATGTGGTGGGCGGGCTGGTACATGTGCTTCCTATTTCACGCAACCAGACACATGGCCGTGCTAAAGGAAATTCACTTGAAGAAAATTTCCCGCAGATCTACAAACGGATTTACGATCTTGCCTGCCAGCTCACGGAAAAACATGGATTTGGACATCAGGAGATTGAGTTTACCTTTGAATCAGAGCGGATGGAAGATTTTTACATCCTTCAAACCCGTGACCAGGATGTACGTCCCAAGGACAAGACGCAGCAATTTGCGCTTTCGGGAGTAAAGATGAAACTGCTCGGACAAGGTATAGGAATTGGTGGCGGCGCTATGAACGGTATTCTGATTTTCGATACGGAAGATATGGAAAAAATGAGGCAGAAATTTCCTGATAAAAAACTCATACTGGTCAGGCCTGATACGGTTCCCGATGATATCGGCATCATCTTCGGCTGCGATGGTTTGTTAACTGCACGAGGCGGCGCCACTTCCCATGCGGCAGTGACTGCTGCCCGATTAGGAAAGATTTGCATCGTCAATTGTACAGACCTTGTGGTCTATGAAAGAGAAAAAAAATGTGTTATCAAAAAACAAGTATTAAATGTAGGAGATGAGATCGCTATCGATGGTACATTTGGCAATATTTATAAAGGGCATTACCCTTTGATGCTGCCGGAATGATCAGGAATAAAATATTAAGATTCAGCAATGATGATTAATTTCGTAACCGTAATAAAAACATGTCAATCTAAAAGAACTATAAATAACTATTAATAAATTTACAATTTCAATAACATGAAAGCAGAGGCAAAAAGCAAGAATTATCTGGGCATCAACAGCCTGGGCCGTATTGGCAAATTAACACTCTGGAACCAGCTGGTCACACGGCATTTTGATGGAATAGTAATTAACCTTGGCCGCAAAACAGGTAAAAAAATTGAAGACCTGGTACAAGCGCTGGGAACGGATTCTACTTATGGAGATCTGGGCAATTTTTTATACGGGCAAAAATCCCGTCGGGATATTATTACGGTCATAGATCCGGAACAATTTCTTTTTGAAATTGACGGCATGCCTGTAAAGATTCTCACGGAAGAGCGCAACCCGGCATTAATACCTTGGAAAAAAGAACAGGTGCAGATTGTTGTTGATTGTACCGGTCAGTTTGTTGATCCCACCGTTCCCGCCGATAATCCCAAAGGCAGCCTGCGCGGGCATCTGGTCGGTGGTGCACAAAAAGTTATTGTAAGCGCCCCTTTTAAGATCAAAGAAGCCGGGAATAAAATGCCGGAAGACAGCATTATGATGGTGTATGGCATCAACCACCTGGAATATGACCCGCTCAAACACCATGTTATTTCTGCTGCCAGCTGCACTACCACAGGGTTGTCACACATGATAAAACCCTTGATGGAAGATCGCTTTACATCAAAGATTCTCACCGCCTCAATGTCAACGGTACACGCGGCTACCAAGACACAAAGCGTTCTCGACGCATTACCCAAAGCAGGCGCCAGCGACCTTCGCAAAACCCGTTCGGTTTTTAACAACATTATTTTATCCACCACAGGTGCGGCAAAAGCGCTGGAATCGATCATTCCACAGATCCAGGAAATCGGCTTCATGGCTGATTCGGTGCGGATACCCACTTCCACCGTATCGCTGATCACATTGAATATTACCTTTAATTCCGGGTTGGATGAAAAGGGCAATCCCATCATCAATCAGAAACACATCAACAATATTTACAAAAATGCTGCAGAAGGCCCGCAGAAAGGCTTACTTGTTTTCTCGCAAAAACAAAACGTCTCCACAGACCTCCTGGGTTACAAAGCAGCGATTGTCATTGAAGGGCACGAAAGCCATACCCGTACGGGTTTCATAAAACTTCCTGCAGAAACAATGAAAACCTTCGGTATCAAAAATCCGGTCGATATCAACATCCCTGTCACGCATGCCAAGATATTCGGCTGGTACGACAATGAATTCGGAAGTTATGTCAACCTGCTTGAAAAACTGACAACCTATGTCGATCAATACCTTCGTTAGGGATTAACTTATATATTAAATTTTTGAAACGCTAAAAAGCTTATGTCAATCTTACTCGCCAACGCAACTTACATTGATTACCAAACGCTGGAATTCATTCCGTGCAACATCCTTATCGAAAGCAGCCCTGAAGGCCGCCTCGTTTTTACGACAAAACAGGATAACAACGTTGATATAAAAATCGACTGTACCGGTAAATATGTTACACACGCTTTCGGTTGCGGGCACCATCATGTGTATTCGGCGCTTGCCACAGGTATGCACCCTCCCAAAAAAATTCCGGAAAATTTTCTTGAAACACTGCAATATATCTGGTGGACGCTGGATATGTGCCTTGACAAGGAAATGATTGAAGCCAGTGCACTGGCAACGGCTATCGCTTGTGCAAAAAATGGTGTAACGTTTGTAATCGACCATCACTCCTCGCCCACAGCTATTAAAGGCTCGTTGGAAATCATTGCCAAAGCGTTCGATCAGGTTGGCATCTCACATCTTTTGTGCTACGAAATTTCAGATCGAAATGGTGACCAGACAATAAACCAGGCATTTGATGAAACCGAGGATTACCTTTCGCAGCGGCAGGGGCTGGTAGGGCTTCATGCATCCTTAACTTTATCAGACAGCACGCTGAAGTACGCAAAAAAAATAACTGATAAATACAATACAGGCATCCACATACATGTTGCGGAAGATCAACTGGACCAGCAGCAATGCCTTGAAAAGCATAATAAAAATGTTGTAGAACGGCTTTACGATTTTGGACTGATGAGCCAGCGAAAAACGATACTCAGCCACTGCCTGCATATCAACGATTCCGAACGCGAACTGATAAACCGCTCCGGAGTCTGGATCGCACAAAATACTGAAAGCAACCTAAATAACAAGGTCGGATTTTTCAATTCTGACGGCATAGAAAAGAATGTTATGCTTGGCACCGACGGCATGCACAGCGATATGCTCAAAAGTGCAAAAACGACTTTCTTTGTCGGGCAGAATTTTGATAAGATCGATTATTCAGAGACATATCGCCGTTTCAGAAATGTGCACCGCTATGTTAAGGAAAATGATTTTACCGGTGATGATGATAGCAACCTGGTGGTGCTTGATTACAATCCGGTTACGGAGTTTAATTCACAAAATTTCCCGGGACATTTTGTTTTCAACATAGAAGCAAAACATGTACAGCATGTGATCTCTAACGGCAGACTGATAGTGAAGGACAGGAAGGTAGTAACAGTAAATGAAAATGAAATAACGAATCATACCAGGGAGCTGAGTAAAAGGCTTTGGGATAAAATGGAAAAATTCGGTCACATTGAGCCGCCCCTATTCCGATAGCTATCGGAATAGGGGCGTGTCGAAATGTGGCCAGTTTGCTAAAAATTATATTCAAATAATTATTTCGGTCGACTTCGACTCGTTGTTCTTTTAGATTTTTTTAAAAATATAATTATATCCTGAACAACGGCTCTGCCTGACCGAAATAAATGTATTACGAATAATTACACCATGGTATTATTCATAGTAAGAAGAAAACCAAGAATAATTGCCATATTCAATAGTTTTTAAAATTAAAATATCACATGAACATCTTAATAAAAAACTCCACCATTGTTAACCCTGATAATACTTTCAAGGCCGATTTTTTATTACAAAATGGAAAAATTGTTGACATTTCTGAAAATATTGAAAACACAGAAAGTGTTCAAACCATTGATGCCTCAGGCTTATATGCTTTTCCCGGTGGTATTGATCCGCATGTTCACATGGAATTGCCAACGCCGGCAGGAAATTCTTCCGATGATTTTTTCACAGGAAGCAAAGCCGCTTTGGCCGGTGGAACAACAACCGTCATAGATTTTGTCACACCCTCAAGAGATCAATCTTTACTTGAAGCACTTCAAAAACGCAAACAAGTAGCCGAAAAATCGCTGATTGACTTTACCTTTCACATGGGTATTACTTCATACAATAAAAATACTGCTTCTGAAATTATCAGATGTATAGAAGAGGGCATTACCTCATTTAAAGTTTATCTGGCATACCGCAATACCATTGGGATTGGTTATGATGATCTCAAAAACATCATGCAGATCATTGCTAAAAACCGAGGTACGCTTGCGGTACATAGCGAAGACGGTGACGAAATTAACCGATTGCAGCAGGACTTTTTGTCGAAAGGTCAAACCGCACCTTTATATCATGCGCTTTCACATCCTGAAAATGTTGAATCGGATGCCGTTGCTGAAGTATTAAAACGTGCTGAAGAAACCGGGTGTGCAACTTATGTGGTGCATGTTTCTGCAAAAAGATCTATTGAACTTATAGCACAGCATAAATCTTCAGGAAAAATTTATGCTGAAACCTGCCCACAATATTTATTCCTGGACGAAACCAATTATCAGAAACCCCTCCCCGACTCGCTGAAATATGTGATCAGCCCGCCGCTCAGAAATAAAGGAAGTATGAACGGACTCTGGCAGCATATTGAAAGCGGCGCTATTGACGTGATTTCTACTGATCATTGTCCATTCGATACATTCGGGCAAAAAGATGTTGGCAAATATGATTTCACAAAAATCCCCAACGGTGCCGGTGGCATTGAATACCGCCTCGCACTTCTATATACATACGGGGTACTTGAAAATAAAAATTCTCTCAGCCGTTTTGTTGAACTAATCTCAACCAATGCAGCAAAGATTTTTGGTTTATACCCTCATAAAGGTCTAATTGCCGTGGGTTCAGATGCAGATATAGTGCTGTGGAACCCAAACACTGAAAGTACTATTTCAAAACAAACACAATTTCAGCATTGCGATTCGAATATTTATGAAGGCATTCCGGTTAAGGGAAATGCAGCATACGTCATCTGTAACGGCAACATTGTTTTTGCTGACGGGAAACATTCTGTAGAAAATCAAAAAGGAAGATTTTTAAAAAGAAAAACGAAAAATCCTTATTAGTTTTGCAGGATGAATTTCTTTTTCAAAACAAAACTCATTCTTGTTATTATAGTATGGATGCATTTCTTTGCAACATGCCAGAATGATATTTCCAGGGTGTACCTATTTCCCGGTCAGGGTTCCGACGGGCGGATTTTTTCAAATGTCAAACTGGATACATCATTCCAAAAAATCAATATAGATTACCCGGTTCCTGCAAAAGGAACAACTATGAAAGAATATGCACGGATAATTTCCAGCCAGATTGATACAACAGGTACATTTTTTCTAATTGGTTTATCCTTTGGAGGTATGATCTGCACTGAGCTTGCGGACATGTTACATCCTGAAAAAGTCATCATCATTTCAAGCGCCAAATGCCGCAGGGAACTGCCCAAACGTTATACGGTAATGAAGAAATATCCTGCTTATAAACTTTATACACAAAAATTTATTAAATGGGGCGCGCTCTTGTTCCAGCCTCAAGTGGAGCACCAGGAACATAAAGATGACGAACTGTTTAAAAGCATGCTCAGAGACAAAGACCCGCAATATCTGAAGCAAACTTTCAGCATGATCATCAACTGGGACAGGACAACTTATTCACCGAATATTATTCACATCCATGGTAGTGAAGACCGTGTGCTGAACATTAAAAATATCAAGGCTGATTACATCATCGACCATGGCACACACCTGATGACATATACCAAAGGTGAGGAGATTTCGAAAATAATTTCATTATTTATTTCACAACATCTTACATACAAGGCGATTAAGTAAGCCCTTCATTTTTATTGCAATTCATCCGATGACTTCAAGTCATCGGATGAATTGCCTCCAAAAAAATTTTAGCAGACTTTATGGATTTTTTCCGATATTGCATCTATGAAAGCAAATTTTAAAAAATCCCCTTATGAAAACCATTAAAATCATTGCCCTCGCTCTCATCGTGTCGGTAACTGCCATAGCAGTAAAATCAATTATTCCGGCTTTTGTTCATCAGAAATCCATCACTGAAATGATTTCTGCAAAAGACGATTATAAAACGCTTTGGGCGAAAGCCGATTCATTGGTAAATAAAGGTCTCACCCGCTCAGCTATTGAAGTGGTACAGGTGATCTATCAAAAAGCCAAAGCTGAAAATAACACGGGAAACTTCGTAAAGGCTGTAACTTATAAACTCCGGCTGGAATCGTATATCAGCGAAGACGATTACGTGAAGGAAATCAACGACCTGACCAAAGAAGCGGCTGAAGCAAAATTCCCAATCAAACCTGTTATACATTCAATGATCGCTGAGGTTTACTGGAAATATTACCAGAATAACCGTTATACCTTTCTGAACCGCACAGAAACAGTGGATTTTATTCCTGAAGACATCCGGACATGGGACCTGAGGAAAATTGTGGAGCAGTCAATAAAATATTACCAGCTTTCATTAGAAGATATTGAGAATCTTAAAAAAACTTCCATAAATGTTTATGATGAGATCCTTGTAAAGCCCGGATATGATTCGAAAAATTTCAGGCCGACACTATACGATTTTCTGGTGCACCGCGCCATTGATTTTTTCGCCAATGAGGAACCAGGCCTGGTAAGCCCGGTAAACCGTTTTGAAATTGATAAACCCGATTACTTTGCACCTTTTGATAAATACACTAAATACCAGATTAGCACGGAAGATAAATATTCACTGACTTTTTACGCTGCAAGGTTATTTCAGGATTTGCTAGACTTTCACAAGAACGATTCCGACCCCACAGCACTCATAGATGACGACCTGAAACGCCTGAATTTTATGAGGAGAAAATCGATACATCCTGATAAAGACACACTGTATATGCAGGCGTTGGAATCACTCAATAAAAAATTTGAATCGTTCCCGTCTTCATCGGAGGTGATTTACGAAATTGCCAATTATTATTTTATCGAAGGAAATACGTATGCTTCTACAAACGATCCGGCTGACCGCTGGAAACTGAAAAAGGCTTACGAAATCTGTAACGCTGCAATCAATAAATTTCCTGACGCATTTGGTACCGGCAACTGCAAATACCTGCAGGCAAAAATAAAAGAAAAATCTCTTAACTATACCAGTGAGCAGGTAAATGTCCCCGGTAAACCATTCCGTGGATTGCTCACATACCGTAACCTGAACAAAGTTTATGTAAGAATCTGCAAGACAAGTTATGAGTGGTATGACCGGCTGACCTACCAGTATTATTACGACGACAAGCTGATAAAACCGCTGCTGAAGCTCACGCCGCAAAAGACTTTCAGCATCGACCTGACCAACCCGGGAGATTACCAGGGACATTCAACGGAGATAAAAATTCCTGAGCTGGAAGCAGGATTTTATGTTATTCTTATCGGAACTGATGAAAATTTCACCTACAGTTATGAAGCTGTTTCCTATTCCAGCTTATGGGTATCGAATTTATCCTACCTGAAACGCACATTAGCCAACGGGAACATACAATTTGTGGTTACCAACCGCGAAAATGGCCAACCGCTCAAAGGTGTTTCAGCACAGGTGTACAACGAAATTTACAACTATACCACCCGCAAATATGAATATCACAGAGGCGCCAGCCATATAAGCAACGAAGATGGTATGTTTGAGGTTTTACCGACCAATAATAATTACAATAATTCCTTCGTCGAATTCAATTATAATAATGATCAGTTAAAATCAACAAATTTCTATCAATACAAACCTTATAAAACCGAGAAAAAGAAGTATTACAAAACGACGTACTTTACAGACAGGATGATATACCGTCCGGGCCAGACTGTTTACTTCAAAGGGATCCTGATCGAAACCGACGGTGAAGCTTCTGAAATAAAACCCGGTATAGAAACCAATGTAGTTTTTTATGATGTCAACTATCAGAAAATATCTGACATAAAGCTAACAAGCAATGAATACGGTACGTTCAGTGGTTCGTTTGTAATTCCTGCAGGTTTGCTTAACGGCCAGATGCACATTGCCGATTCCTGGGGAAGTGTTTACTTTTCAGTAGAAGAATACAAACGCCCGAAGTTTGAAGTGAAGTTCGAACCGGTAAAAGGCACATACAAACTTGGTGAGAAAGTCACGGTAAAAGGCACTGCAGCAGCCTATTCCGGTTCCAATATCGATAATGCCCAGGTAAAATACCGGGTGGTTCGTACCGCACGTTTCCCTTACTGGTGGTATTACTGGTATGGCTATTACCCGAATTCACCGCAGATGGAAATAACCAACGGCACCACAACTACTAATGATAAGGGAGAATTCTCCGTTGAGTTTACTGCAGTTCCGGATTATAAGGTAAGTAAAAAATCTGATCCTACATTCAATTATATTATCACGGCCGATGTTACCGACATTAACGGAGAAACACGTTCGTCGCAGACCAGTATGAATGCAGGGTACAAGGCGCTGCTGGTCAGTGTGGATATGCCCGGCGAAATAGAAAAAAGCAGCAAAGATCCTTACGTAATTTCTACGACCAATCTGAGCGGCACATACGAATATGCAAAAGGCAGCATCATCGTGCATAAACTGAAACAACCTGAAAAGCTGTTCCGCAGCAGGTTATGGAAAGAACCTGATTTGAAGCAAATTTCGAAGAACGATTATTATCAATGGTTCCCTTATGATCTTTACGAAAATGAAAACAACACCTCGAAATGGGCAAAAGAGATGAAAGTGCTGGAATACAGTTTTGACACTAAAGAGGACTCGTTGCTTAAGATACCTAACCTGACGTCATGGTCATCAGGGCAATATGTTCTGGAAATTAATTCTACCGATAAATTTGGTGAAAAAGTCCAGTCATTCTCATATTTCACGGTGTATTCAAACAGCGACAAGACCATTCCTGTTAATGATTTTGCCTGGTTCTCAACCCTGAAAGCAAAAGGCGAGCCCGGTGAAGAAGCAGCATTTCTTATCGGGACAAAGGAGAAAAACGTTAGTGTCCTGATGGAAGTGGAGGTCAGAAATATTATTGTGCAGAAACAATGGTTAAAACTCAACGATGAGTTGAAAAAAATTACGGTGCCCATTAAAGAAGAATACCGCGGTAACTTTGCAGTGCATTTCACTTTTGTGTGCCAGGGAAGAGTTTATCAGAACGATGTCAGCGTTGAAGTTCCTTACACCAATAAAGAGCTTGATATAAGTTTTGAGACATTCCGCAGCAAATTGGAACCGGGACAGAAAGAAGAATGGAAAATAAAAATCAAAGGTAAAAACGGAGAAAAAGTAGCTGCCGAAATGCTGGCAGGAATGTATGATGCTTCGCTGGACGCTTTCCGGGCAAACTCATGGTACCTGGACCTCTACAATTATTTTTACATGCAGCGGAGTTGGGAATCATATAATGGGTTTTCTACGGTTGGGTCAAATATTTATACCGTCAATTGGAATCCTTATGTATATTTCAATTACAGGTCATACGATTACCTGAACTGGTTTGGATACGACAATTATTATTATCGCTACAGTTACCGCGGCGCTTATGATTATAAAAACGGTGAGGATTATTATGAGGCCGACCAATCGGTTCTTTATGATGCGGTTACCACCGCTGAGGAAACAGGAGCAAAAAAAGTGACTTCGAAAGCTGCAAATGCACAGGTTGTCCTGGGAGGTATGGCAGGCAAATCAGCCGGTGATGGAATTATTGAAGAAAGCGAAAAGTCTGATAACTTTATTCCTAAAGATAAATCAAAAGATGAACGAAATGGAAAAGGTGAAGGGCAGAATTTAGATTTTGGTGATGTCAAAACAAGAACCAACTTCAATGAAACGGCGTTCTTCTACCCTCACCTGCTCACCAACGAAAACGGGGAAATAATAATTTCTTTTACCGTGCCCGAAGCGCTTACCAAGTGGAAATTCATGGGGCTTGCACATACCAAAGACCTTAAATTTGGAACTATTCAAAAAGAAATTCTCACACAAAAAGACCTGATGGTTGTGCCCAATCCTCCCCGCTTCTTCCGCGAAAACGACAAGATCGTGTTCTCATCAAAGATCACCAATCTTTCAACGGACTCCATAACGGCCTATGCAACGCTGATGCTGTTCAATGCTGAAACCCAGCAGCCTATTGATGTGCTGACGGGTAACACCGACCAGATAAAATGTGTCGGTATTCCGAAAGGCCAGAGCAAAGCGGTGGAATGGGAACTATCAATACCAGAAAACATTCCGGCTATTACCTACAAAGTAGTTGCAAAAGCAGGGAATTTCAGCGACGGCGAAGAAATGATCATACCTGTTTTAACAAACCGTATGCTCGTTACCGAAACCATGCCGCTGCCCATTCGCGGAAACCAGGTCAAAGATTTCAATTTTGAGAAACTGATCAACGCATACAAATCAAACACACTGAAAAACTACAAACTCACCCTCGAATTTACTTCAAACCCTTCGTGGTATGCTGTCCAGGCGCTGCCCTACCTGATTGAATATCCTTATGAATGTACCGAGCAGATTTTCAGTCGTTTTTATGCTAACAGCATCGCCACTTATATTGCTAATTCCAATCCTAAGATCAGGGAAGTGTTTGATAGCTGGAAAAATATTACTCCAGATGCCCTGTTGTCGAACCTCGAAAAAAACCAGGACCTGAAATACGTTATGTTGCAGGAAACACCATGGGTACTCGAAGCTAAAAGTGAATCACAGTCGAAACGAAACATTGGCATCCTGTTAGAAACAAAACGCATGCAGAACGAAATTGAACGGGCCCTGAAGAAACTCGAAAAATTGCAGGTTTCGAACGGTGGATGGACATGGTTCCCGGGCATGCCCGACGACCGCTATATTACACAGCATATCATTACCGGGTTCTGCCACCTCGACAAACTTGGCGTTCGCGATGTCCGCGACCAATACAGGGTTTGGAACATGATAAAACGTGGTTCTCATTACCTCGACGACCGCATCACGGATGATTATGAATGGCTCCTCCGCTACGATCCGGATCATATGTTCGAAAACCATCTGGGCGGTATCCAGATCCAATATCTGTATGCCCGTAGTTATTTTATCAAAGATATTCCTGTTGAAAGCAAAAACAAGAAAGCTTTTGATTATTATTTCGGACAGGCTAAAAAATACTGGCTGCCCAACAACCGCTACCTGCAAGGTATGATAGCCCTGGCAATGAACCGCCTGAACGATAAAGTCACAGCGACAGATATTGTTAAATCGTTAAAAGAAAATGCGATTTTCAGCGAAGAAATGGGCATGTACTGGAAAGACATGGACTATGGATACTATTGGTATCAGGCGCCGATAGAAACACAAGCCTTGCTGATTGAGTGTTTTGATGAGGTTGCCAACGATCAGCAATCGGTAGAAGAAATGAAAGTGTGGCTGCTCAAACAAAAGCAGACACAAAACTGGAAAACTACCAAAGCTACAGCAGAAGCCTGTTATGCCTTACTGCTCAGAGGAACCGACTTTCTTGCCAAGGACCCGCAGGTCAGCATCATGCTCGGCGGAATGCTTGTTGACCCCAAGACCTTACCAGATGTAAAACAGCAAGCAGGCACAGGTTATTTCAGAACATCCTGGATGGAAGAAGCTATCAAGCCGGAGATGGGCAAAGTCAAAATAACGAAATCGGACGAAGGTGTTGCCTGGGGCGCTTTGTACTGGCAATATTTTGAACAGTTAGATAAAATAACGCATGCAGAAACACCTCTGAAATTAGTAAAAAAACTTTTTGTTGAACGTAATTCAGACCACGGTCCTGTCATCACTCCTGTTACAGAAGAAACCAGGCTCAAGCTGGGTGATAAGATAAAAGTCCGTATCGAGTTGCGCGTGGACCGCGACATGGAGTACATCCATATGAAAGATATGAGGGCTTCGGGCTTTGAACCGATAAATGTAATTTCAACTTACAAATATCAGGGCGGGCTGGGTTATTATGAAAGCACCGGTGATGCCGCCACTAACTTCTTTATTTCCTATCTGAAAAAAGGGACGTATGTGTTTGAATACCCGTTACGCGTAGCTCAAAAAGGTGATTTCTCGAATGGCGTTACCACCATCCAATGTATGTACGCTCCTGAATTTTCGTCACATTCCGAAGGAATCAGAGTGAAAGTTTCCGGATAGGTAGTAAGAAATCCAAATTAAACCAACAGATTTTAAAAACCTGTTGGTTTAATTTTGTTGATACCCCGATTGAATAAATGACAAACGACACCCTGTTCGATTGCGTCAATTTTCATAATTATACTATTAATCGAAAGAAAACAAATTTAGTTAAAATATAAACTTCAATTAATCAGACTGTCTGGATAAAAAAAATCTGTTAGGTTTTAAAATATTATACTACCTTAGTCCAGTCAAACCAAAAAAACCAACCCTATGTTTGCATTTGCCAATAAACACCCGTATCATGAGGTTGTCATGTCAACCGAGATAAAAAGTAATAATCCTGTAGCCATTGCCATTCACGACCAGAGGCATTATGTGGTCGATGGTTCAAAAAGCGCTACGTTTGTCGGAAGCCTGCGATCCGGTGTAGGAATCCCCTATGATATAACCACCAAATCAGGAAAACCGCTTGCCGATGATATATTGGAAGTGGTGGGCAAGGCCATTGAAAAAAACGGTGTTAAACTACACAAGGTAGCTACACGTTCAGGGCTGTCCAAAGAATCTGTAGTTGCCGAACTCAACAAAACTCAGGTGCCCCGTTCATTATATTTCAATATTATGGAATGGAAGACTGATACATACATGAAAGCTGATCTTTACTGCCTGGTCAATCTTCAGGTGCTCGACAATAGCGGCAATGTCCTGGCTGAGAACAGTGTAAAAGCAAGCCGCGAAGGTTTCGGAGGCAGTTTCTGGAACCCGAAGAAAGCCGCAAAAAGAGGCTCCTTAAAAGCACTGAAACTGAAAATGGAGGCATTAGTGAACGACCCAACCATTCTGAAAGCTATTGAATAAACATAATTGAAAATACTTATTCTTTCCATTAAACGCCTATTTTCCCCCGCGCTATTTTTCTTATGCTTCAGCACATTTGCTCAGGAAACTTTTATTCCTGAAAAATGCGATAGCCTGTATTATGCCTCAATACTGGATTCACTAAAAAAAGCTTATCCGAATACAAAAAATATTTCACAGGAATTTGAACTGGCATTTTATACAGCAGTATCTCATTATCCCGAACTAAAGGAAACCAATATTGAGATGAAGTTAAGAAAATTCAACTTTAGCATGGCTGCACGGCCGGCAAAAAAATTACTGGCAAACCGTAAGGAACGCGTATATCGTGTTTATGCAAACATAAAAAAAGGTTTTGGCGGTGTATTACCCGCATCGTTAAAATTCAACCAGAAGGTCGGGGTTATCGGGCATGAACTTGCCCATGTTTTGGATTATTCAAAAAAAAGTTTGTGCAAATTGGTTGGAACAGGGATAGGTTATTTGTTTCTCTCTTACCGGAGTCACCTGGAAAAAAATACGGATATTGAAACGATCAAACACGGCATGGGCTGGCAATTATACGATTATAGAGATTTTTTGTTGAACCATTCTGATGCCAGCGAAAAGTATAAAAAGAAAAATGCAAAAGTTTATCTGAATGAAATAGAAATAAAAACACTGATTTTTGAAAACACCAAATAATTGTATTCATTCTTCTTAATATTGATAATTTTGTTCCTCAACCATTTAATTAATAATTTTATGAGAAAATTTTATTCGTTATTACAGATATTTATATTTGTGATTGCAATTTTCTACGATTCTGTTTCTTATTCACAATGGAAACCCACCAATGGCTTGTTCAGCGGGGATGTTCATTCGGTTATTACCAGCAATGGAGAAATCATATCAGGTACAAATCAAATATATAAATCGACAGACAATGGAAAAACATGGTTTGTAAGCAATAATGGCATTTCGGGAAGTGTAACCCAAATTAACACACTGACAAAGATCAGCACCTATCTGATTGCAGGTACCGATGCAGGTGTTTTCTACTCAACCGATAACGGGAATAACTGGACAATTAGTGCAGGCACTTCAAACATCGGTGTATTTTGCATGGTGGTCAAAGACGTTAACCTTTTTATGTCAACATTTGGCAGCGGGGTATACAAATCCACAACCAATGGGGTTACCTGGACAGCCGTCAACAACGGAATCAGTAATATCACCTGGATGAGGGCAATAGCGGTAAAAGGAAACGACTTGTATGCAGCCACCGACGGTTACGGCATTTATAAATCGACGAACGACGGAGGAAATTGGAATACAGTAAACACGGGCCTTCCGGGGAGTTTTTATAGTGTGAGCGCACTTGCTGTTGACCATGATACCATTCTGGCAGGGACTTATGGCGCCGGTATATACAGGCTGGTCGGTTCCAGCACAACCTGGAGCGCGATTAATAATGGTGTTTCTTCATCTGACATGATTATTGGCATGGGCATTCATGGCTCAACTGTTTATGCCAGTACACTTAATGGTAATTTATATAAAACTACAAATAACACAACCTGGAATGCTGTGTCGCCCGGAAACATTATCGCTACCCGATTTGAAGCTTTTTATTCTGATGGCAACACTTTTTATGTCGGAAGCTGGGGCGGGTCAGGTGCATCAGAACAATCTTATGGTCTTTTTAAAACACCTGATAACGGACAAACTTGGAAGCATATTGGAATTACTGATTACCCCGTATCGTGCATAGAAATATCTGGCAGCAACATATTGGCCGGAACAAATGATATTTCTGGTAATTCATTCCGTATTCCTTTATTTAAAACTTCAGAAACCGATTCCGTATGGTTGTTCAACATGGGTGGATTTGTTGGCAAAAATATTACTGCACTAAAGTCAAGCGGGGCTATTGCCTATCTTTTCGACTTTAAAGGCTCCGGGGAATCACAGATTTATCGTTCCACGAATAATGGGAACAATTGGACCAGCACGGGATACAGTGAACTCTACAGCTATTTCACACGTTTTGTCATTGCAGGTTCATTGGTTTATGCGGCTGATAACTCACCTTCATCATCAAGACGGGTAGTTGTAAGTGCTGATAACGGTCAAATATGGACTAGCGTTACCAGCGGCATTCCCACATCAGTTCTTTATTCTTACGATCTTGTTTTAAAAGGAACCACACTATTTTTAGGGACAGACAATGGTGTTTATAAAAATACTGTCGGGCAAAATAACTGGACGGCCTGCAGTTCAGGCCTTACAAATATGTATATAAAAGCACTTTGGGTTTCAGGTAATGATTTATACGCCGGCACACAAGGCGGCGGCGTTTTTAAATCTTCAAACGACGGCGGACAATGGAACGATGTAAGTACCGGAATTCCTTTGTTCACAAATTTCACCTGTTTTACCGGAACAACAGGAAAAATTTTTGCCGGAACGGATAACGGCGTTTTTCTTTCGACAAATGGTACCAGTTGGAATAGTGTGAACACTGGTTTGGTTGATACGTCCATCACCGCAATAAATGCAAGCGCTAATTATTTATGGGCAGGTACCACAGCACATGGGGTGTGGAAGAGGCAATTGTCTGAATTTATTGCCGGTGCTCCGCCACAACCAGGGCCAATTACAGGAAGCACAACCGTTTGTCATGGCAGTTCCAATACCTACAGCGTTGCTTTGGTATCGGGCGCCACCAGCTACACATGGACGTTGCCCAATGGATGGAGTGGCAGCAGTACAACAAATTCTATCAATACCATTGCTGGTACAAGCGGAACAATTTCAGTAACTGCTAATAATTCGTATGGCTCATCTGCAGCACAAACACTTTACGTAACTGTAACCACCGTCAATACCGGCGTGACTCAATCAGGCCTGACACTTACAGCCAATGCTGCCGGAGCCGGTTATGTATGGATAGACTGTTCAAACTATTTACCTGTTGGCGGACAAACTAGTCAGAGTTTTACTGCTTTAAATGCCGGAGATTATGCAGTGATAGTAACGCAAAACGGTTGTTCTGATACTTCTGCCTGTTATACTGCTGATACCGTGTGTAACATTTCTGTTTCAGGAAGTGATATGCCTTACGATGGTTTTACTGCCATACTATCAGTTGATACTATTACCACGGTAACCATTGGCAGTTCAGGTGCATCGCAAAGCTGGGATTACTCAAACCTCACCTACCAGTATCAAAAATATTCCGAGTATCACCTGACTTCTTCAACACCTTACGCTTCAACATTTCCGTCGTCAAATCTTTATACCTACGGGCCGGGCTATATGTATGGAAGCTTATTCGGAAGCGCACCTGTTGGTTCAACTAACAACGGTTATGTCTTTTGGAAAAGTGACAATACCGGATTCTGGGATGTTGGTTGGAGGCCTGATGGCGGAACTTTTGCCGGAGTAAATGTTCAAGTGAATACACCGGAACTTCTGGTTGCATCTCCTGCAACTTATGGAAGTATTTTTAATAATGAATCGCGATGGGAACTGCCGATGAATAATAATGCTTCCGATCCGGATACATTTTATGTACGTACCGCAAACAAAATAATTACCGCTGATGCCTGTGGTTCGCTTACAACTCCTTACGACCTCTACCCGAACGTGTTGCGTGAACACGAATACGTTATTCATGTTGACAGCATTTATTATAAATCAGGTAGCACAACAATTTTAGCATATGAATATTTAAGGGACACGATGAACAATTACATGTATATTGCAAATGGTGTTGGGTATCCTGTATGTACCGTTCATGCAGATAAAAATGATGCAGTATTGGATGTTGAATACTACGCAGGCCCCTACACATCCATCCATAATTATTCTAATGCTGAAAACAGCCTATTGCTTTACCCCAATCCTTCTGGCGGAAAAATTTTTATAGAAATTCCAGAGTTCGATAAAAATAGTTTCAGTAACATATTTATTTATAATTCTTTTGGCTCTCTGATATGGCAGAAAAATACGCCTGATAAAAATGTTAGCGCCGACTTGTCCGGAAACTCCAAAGGGATTTATATCGTTAAGGTTTATAATGGCAACCATATGCTGACAAAGAAAATTATTCTGGAATAAGATACTTTAGTCGATAAATTTATATCAAAAACAATTATGATGAAATTCCGATTATTAAAAATAGGTGCATTAATAGCCCTTGTATTTTGCCAAACCATCGTTTTTGCTTCAACATACACGGTGACCAATACATTAAATACTGGTGCCGGTTCTTTACGAGAGGCAATTACCAATGCCAACAGCCACAGCGGAGCAGATACCGTTGCTTTTAACATACCAAATACGGATGCGGGCTACAACCTCATCAACGGAACATGGACCATCACGCTTACCACGATGTTGCCTGTTTTGGCAGATATGTCCGGCGGTCTGATATTTATTGATGGTAATACGCAAACCGTCAATCAGGGAAATACCAATGCAAACGGGCCTGAAATAATTGTAACAACAACCGTTTCGCTGAATACCAGCTTCCTTATTGCCTGCCCGAACAGTACCATCCGGAATATCACGGTTACCGGCTTTGTTTATGGAGTATTGTTTTACAACAGTACTTGCACCAACAGCACCATCAGGGAATTATACCTCGGAACAAATTATGACGGTACTGCTGCCGCTCCCAATCAGTATGGGGTGGGTTTTGCAAACGGGGCCACAGGAAACAATGTTCTCAACTGCCTCATTTCAGGAAATACCATGGGGGGCGTTGGAATAACAGGATCAACAAACAATAATTTTAAAGGAAATAAAATCGGCACCGACCGCAGTGGCACACAAAAACTTTCCAATAATTACGGCATTGCCATTGATAATGCATCGGGCAACATCATCGGAGGGACCTTAGCTCAGGATTTGAATTTGATTTCGGGCAACATCACCTCCGGAATTGTAATAAATGGAACCTCTTCATCCGGTACACAGATCAAAGGAAATTATATAGGAACCGATATCAACGGAACCGACAGCCTACCAAATGGTTGCGGAATAATTCTGGCCGGTGCAAGAAATACCATTATCGGTGGAAACACTGCCGGATCCGCAAACATCATTTCAGGTAATTACCAGGCAGGTATCGTCATGAACGGCAGCGGAACAAATTTTAATACCGTCACCGGAAATTTCATTGGTACCAACAAAGACGGAAATAACTTTGTCAGCAACCACACAGGAGTGATGCTGAAAAGCAACAGCAATCAGAATATTATCGGTGGCTCAACACCTGCTGAACGCAACATCATCTCTGGAAATCTCGAAATTGGGGTTTATATCGAAGCCAGCGACAGCAATATTGTTAAGGGGAATTTCATGGGCCCTGATATCAGCGGCAACAGTACATTTATGCTGGGTGACAGCGCCATTCAGGGAAATGGCATTGAGCTAAATACCGTATCAAAATACAATATTGTCGGGGGAACAGGAAATGAACGAAACATTATTTCAGGGAACCGTGTATACGGACTGGTTTACTACGGCAATAGCTCTTACAATAACACTTCGGGGAATTATATCGGCGTAAATGCGGCCGGTAACCAGCGCCTGGCCAATGCAACAGGTATCTGCGTTGATGGTGGCTCAAACCACAATAAAATAAACAACAATGTACTTTCAGGGAATAAAAGCTATGGGATATTCTTCGTAACTACCGGAACATATTACAACGAATTTAAAGGCAATATCGTTGGTGTTAACGCCACCAACACGGATACCATTCCCAATTACATAGGATTGATTATCGCCGCAGGTACAAGATATAACGTCTTTGGCGGCACCGGAGCCGGCGAAGCAAACATTATTAGCGGCAACTATTATGATGGAATTGAAATTTCCGATTTCGGTACTGATCATAATCAGATAATCGGGAATATTATCGGTGCCTCAACAGCGGGTGGTTTTGGAAATTTTAATGGCATAGGAATCGCTACAAATCCCCGTAACAATGTAATCTCCCATAACACCATCAGCGGAAACAAATACATGGGCATCATTTTGTTTGAACACGCCGACAGCAATACCATTGAGAACAATAATATCGGGGTTTTATCAAACGGCATTGATGCTGCAGGCAATGGCGGAGCCGGAATCGCAATAATCCAGGGCTCTTCAAATAATATAATAGGCCCCGGAAACATAATCGCAAATAATGATACCGCCGGAATTATTCTGAATGACAATAATACACTCAATAATACCATCACTCAAAATGCAGTTTTTAAGAACGGTGCCAGCCAGATAGATATTTTCCCTCCCGGGCCGAATCCAAACGACCCCGGAGACCCAGACAGCGGGCCGAATCTGAAAATGAATGTTCCCGACATTTTTTCCACCGGATACAATCCTTCTGTTGGCATTACATTTATCACCGGAATGATCGATTACAACTATCAGAATCCCAGTGGCATTAAAATCGAGATGTTCTGCTCCTACACCGATTCCGCCAGTATCGGAACATGCATGAATTACCTGGGCAGCACAACCGTTGATTCAACAGGAAACTGGGTGTTTTTTGCCGAAGGAATTACAGATGGCGATTCCATTGCGACCACAGCAACGGATATCTATGGGAACACTTCGGAAATCAGCCCTAAATTTAGCGTTGTTACAGGAATAGATGAAAATGTAGCTGATAATTCAGGTGTAGAATTGTTTCCAAATCCTGCCGGAGAAGCATTCTGCCTAAGCCTGATGCTGAATAATAATAGCATGGTCAAAGCATTTTTGTTCGATATCAGCGGACATTTAGTGCGACAACTTATTTCGGTGGAAGCCGTTGCCGGAATAAACAAATTCACCATTAAAACATTGGGATTATCAACCGGTCTGTATTTTATAAAAGTGGAAACGGAAGACAAAACATTTACACGCAAGATCTCTATAATCAAATAATACCTATTGTATGCGCAAATTATTTTTAATCACAATTTTTTGCTGTTTTTCCACAGCTTATGCCAATGATTTTATGGTGGTCAATACCAACGACAGCGGCAATGGCTCACTGCGCAATGCGATCACACTTGCCTGCAGCACACCGGGGACTTCGCATCAGATTTTATTCAATATTCCGGTCAGCGATCCGAATTACAATGCTGCACAGGGCACATGGACTATAAGGCCGCTTTCAACTATGCCCTATATAAGTAAAGGCAACATCATGATCGACGGCACTTCGCAAACAGCCAGCCAGGGAAACACCAACCTGCAGGGCCCTGAAATTGTTCTTGATGGAACAAGGACTATCGATTTCGGGTTTCACATTTTCAATGTATCCGACATTACTATAAAAGGATTTGTTATTTGTAATTTCATCTATGGCATCCAGATATCGCAGATTGCGGCCAACGCTTCACAAAATAATGTTATAAAAGGTTGTTACATCGGCACCAATTACAATGCGAGCGACACGGCAGGAAATGATATCGGCATTGAAATCATCGGCAACCCGCAATATAATATCATTGGCGGAAGCGCGGCAGAAGACAGAAATATTGTTTCCGGGAATAATCATATTGGGATACGACTTGCCAATGCAAATCACAACACCATTATAAATAATTTTGTTGGGACCGACAGGACCGGCACTTATGCGTTGCGCAATTATGACGGGATCAGTATAGAAGGGACATCCAAATTTAATGTTGTAGGAGGCTACACCATCGCAGAACGCAATCTTGTTTCAGGCAATGTGGCTTATGGAATACCTGTATTTGGCGCCGGGTGCGACAATAATATCATCATCGGGAATTATATCGGAACTGATATCACCGGTACAACAGCGATTCCCAACACTTACGGAGTGCTGTATGACGACGGTGCGAAAAACAATATGCTTGGAGGTAAAAAAGTTGGTGCAGGTAACCTGATATCAGGAAACAGCGGTTACGGCGTTTTTATATACAATAACAGTACGGAAAGTGATACGGTGATCGGCAACCTTATTGGAACAAATGCCAATGGCACCGGTGCCTTGCCAAATATTATCGGTATTGTCATTGACGGAATCCCAAGATACCATATTGTGGACAGTAATGTGATCTCGGGTAATCTTCAGCAGGGAATTACCATACACGCTACCGGAACGGATTATAATGTAATTACACGAAATAAGATCGGAACGGACATCACAGGCGAATTTGCCGTACCCAACGGCATTGACGGCATCCGCATCGGTGAAGGCCCCAGAAACAATGTTATAGGTGGTATTCCAGACAAAGGAAACATCATAGCATTCAACGGAGGAAACGGAGTTACGGTAATGACCGAAGGCGATTATTATAATAAGATTTCCGCAAATTCGATTCATCATAACGGTGGCCTGGGGATTGACTTGTATCCGATGGGCGTCACGGCCAATGATGCCAATGATAGTGATACAGGCCCGAACATGCTGATGAACTTTCCTGTAATTACACTAGCCGCCTATAACGATTTGTCGGGGAATTATGAAATATCAGGTTATATAGACACTCCGCTGCCTGAATATTCAACTATAGAAATCTTTGAAAGCGACAATGATACTTCCGGCCATGGCGAAGGGGAACATTTTCTGACCTATGTAACACCGGATGTTTCCGGAAATTTTAATGTAATTATAGTGTCAGGCATCTGGGGCGGCAGCGAAGTAACAGCTACGGCAACGGATTCTTCAGGAAATACTTCGGAATTTTCTGCTTCCGCCTTGGTCAGCGGTATTGACACTGAAAACAATTCAAGCCCATTAATAATTTTTCCAAACCCGGCAAAAAATACTGTCAATATAAAATACAGCAGGACAGCCGGTCCGGTACAATTCAGCATTATGAATCTGAACGGAGAGCCGGTCTATGCAGTACAAAAAAATATCAGCATCAATGACTTTAGTACCGCGGTTAATATTGAATTTCTTTCTAAAGGCGTGTACATAATTCACGCGGAAGGCAGGAATTTCAAGTTCAGTAAAAAGTTAGTGGTTGAATAGTTTTTGTAAATATTTAAAAAAACAGCTACATGCAGCACATAACGTATAAAATCATTGCCAGTATCCTTTTCATTTTCATCTTCAGTAATGCTGAGGCTCAGATCACCAAAGACAATTCAGAACCTATGGCAATGTATGAGATCGTCAAACAGCAGGCCGATTCGATGGGCTATTACTTCGTCCACAACGAATTTAATAACTACATGAAATACCAGCATCCGGGCCTGATAAAGCTCTTAGGTGGTGAGCAATCGTTAATGAATACGCTTAACGAAAACGTTACTAAAAAAGGGATCAAGGCATTAAGTGTAACAACTGATGTGCCTTCAAAAATCATAGTTTCCGACAGCAACTTTCAGTGCACTTTGCAGCAAACATCAGTAATGATGATTGCAAAAACTAAACTTGAAATTATTTCGACTCTTGTTTGTATTTCTTATGATAATGGAGAAAAATGGTTTTTCGTTAATGCATCCGGTTCTCAGTCAATAATAAAGCAGGTCCTTCCTGAATTAAGCATTGAATTGGACATCCAGGAGCAATCTACCAGAAAACTGGATTAATCAGTTAAGAATGAATTTCCGGGTAAAAGATTTCTCCTGATCGGAAATTTTTATCAGGTAAACGCCTCGTGGCAGGCCCGCCGTGTTAAGTGTTTTTTCCTTTCCACATGTAATAAACGGACAATCTATTTTTGATCCCAATTCATTAAATAGTTCTACCACTTCGTTTTCTGAAAAAAGGCTTTTCACAGTAATATTGGCCTGAGCAGGATTTGGATATATTATAAGTTCCTGGCTGGATGATTCTTCGACTGATTCGGTTGTACATAACGTCAGTTGCTGATAGCTTATCAGGTTTGGCGGATAACATGTTGTAGTAACCCAAAGTTCTCCTGAATCAGATACAAGAGTATAAGGTTGAGGGGAAATAATCAAATTTGAATCAATCATCGGTATAAGATCGTACTCATTGCATCCCGAAATACCGTCAAGTGTGGTTTTTACCATATAAATATTCCGGTATGTGGTATCACAACAATCGGACACACCCACATTCAATATGGAATTGGTATTATAAACAGCATTATCATAAAAAACATCTTTCTGCACTGAACTGTACAATTTCGCCCAGACAATACTACCGTCACCGGCGTCTAAACAAGCGGCAAAAGCGTCGCTTGCTGAAGATGTATCTACCTGGTATTCACCTGCAATATAAACATGCGAAAAGTCCTGATTACAACTAATTGAATAAGCAATTTCATTGTTATTATTCCCAATAATCTTTGCCCATTTCGTATTTCCCGACGAATCAGCCTGCATAACAAATATATTATTTTCACCGCGCAAATTGGGCATTATTACTCCGCAAACAAAAAGATCGCCATTTACAGGATTCTCGATAATGTCATACAAAGTACCGCTTTCATACATGTTGCACCACTTTAGCCGGCCGTTCTCATCCGTTCGGAGCAGGCTTATACCGGCTGCAATTTTTCCGGCCAGAACAAAACCTCCAAATGAGGAATTAATCACCTTTTCCGCACGATCCTCTTCGGAAGTGGTTCCATAAGTATTTTGCCAGAACTGATCGCCGGTTTTATTAATTCTCATGAGCAGGATATCCTTATCATCATGACTGATACTGTTTGTTTGCCCGGTAACAAGAAAATCACCATTCGGCACCTCAATGATATCATTAGGTATATCGGCGTAATCAGTGCCGTAATAACGTATCCATTCGATAAGCCCGTCGCTGTCCGTATTAAAAATCATGATATCACTTGACCCGTAACCATTCGCAATCATTTCATATAGCACAATGTAACCGCCATTTGTCTGGCTGATTACTTTGCTTTTTTTATACATGGCCGGCATCAGGTTTCTTTTTGCCCAAATTACATTTCCACTGGTATCAGTCTTCACAAGACTTCCAGAACACGCAGAAACAAAAGTGCTGTCTGCAGAAACACAAAAACTGTTTGCATTTCCGGGAAAGCCAATTCCGGTAACTTTCTGAAATACATTTTGCGAAAAGGAATTCAATGCAATAAGAAAAAGACATAAAAAAATCAAAAAGTGAATTTTCATTTTTATTTCCGGAGTTTATAATAACAAAGGTATATTTATTTTAAATTAATCATGGATTTGTTGAACCAGTATGTTTAAATAATACAAATTACGTTGATGAAATAAAAAAAGCCCTTGCACATTGCAAAGGCTTTTCTTTATAATAATTAACAAAAATCATCAATGGATCAGCTTCAATATCAGGTTTTCTGATTTATCCAATCCTGTAAATTCAAGTTTAAAAGTGTACAAACCGGCAGCAAGGTTCTTTTGTGAGAATACCACCGAATGTTTTCCGCTTTCCTGCTTTTCGTTCACAAGTACTGTCACCAGTTCGCCGATAGCATTATATACGTTCAGCGTAACTGATCCGTCTTCAGGAATGTTGTAGGTTATGGTGGCTTCGCCATTAAATGGGTTCGGATAACCTGAAAAATCAAATCCTGCATCCATACCATCACCCTGAACCATTAACTTCGGCATTAACAGATAGGTATCTTCATTTTCTTCACCAAATTGGTTACCGATCACGCCGGTGCCTGACAAATTAAACTCAAGTTCTCCCTGTTTCAGGTTTTTCAGCGGACGGAAACCAAGAACGAGCATTTCATCATTGGGGGCAACATCAAAATGATTTGTAGTTGCGTAAACTACCCTGATGGTTCCATGGTCGTCGGTAACCAGTAGATCATTATCATTGGCTATGATCTCTTCCAAAGTAGGATTGATCTTGACGGCACCCTTGGTTTTAGTTCCGGGCATGTAGGCTGAAACAAGTTTGTATTCAGCATTCGCATAAGTCAGTTCAAGCCCAAGCGCTGAGAAATCAATCACTTTAGTGTTGACTTTCAATGGCACTTCAAAGTATGATGGGTTTGAGATAGATATTGATTCATCTGAGGTATAGACAAATTCTTCGGTCAATGATTTAGCACCGCTCCACAGGTTGGTCGAATCGCGGTATTTGCTGCTGGAAGCATTATAGTCGCCATAGCTTATTGTTTCAAGGTTAACGTTCAGGTCTGAGCCCGCCACAGCCACCTGTTTATCTAAAGCCACCCAGTTGCCTTTCGGAAAGTTCCTGATGGCATCGTAGGGTGCTCCGATCTTTGCTTTTATTCTGGCAACATCGATAGCATTAATGGATAAATTATTATCCACATTGGCTGCGCGCTTGTATTTATAGGAGAAACATCTGGTAGGATCCTGCAAGGTGTCGCTGCCTATGAAATATTTCAATAAGGCAACATCTATGGCATTTACATCATTACACCACATCATCGTGTCGACTGTATATTTATCGTAGGACAGGGTATAATTTCCATCCATGACATTGGTGAATTGATAAACCCCGGATGCATTACTTGTGTCTCTTGCCACTTCATCATTTGCAGGGTAATTTTTCAGTACGACAATCGTTCTGTCGATAGCGTAAATTACGGCATTGTAGGTAGGGTTATTTGGCAACGGGTTCCCGGCATTGGCTCTGCCGGCATACAGTGTTTTACCACTGATGATGTGGCCGAGGCCTCCAAATGTTATGGTAACGGTATCGGTTGCAACACAGCCATTGTTGTTTACTGTCAGGGTATATATTGTTGTGGCCGAAGGTGATGCCAAAGGCTGTGAGATAGCAGGGTCGCTTAATCCCGCTGCAGGAGACCAGCTGAAAGTTCCAGGGCCGCTGGACAGGTCACCGATCTGAATTGGCACACCGGTATAGATTCCATGTGTGCCGGCTTCTGCAGTTGGGTATGCATAAACCGAAGCAGTACCAGCATTGGATGGGATCGAACCTGCATCATTAGTCACCACGCAACGATATTGACAACCATTTATCAGTAAGGTAACTCCAGTAATGGTAAGTGTATTCGTCGTTGTTCCCGAATATGTTGCATTGTTTGATAAATTGTTCCAGCCACTTCCACAGTTTTCCTGCCATTGGTAATCCAGCTGTAATCCGGTTGCAAAAATATCAAAAATTAAATTTCCACCTTCACAATCACTATCTGGACCTGGCTGTTTGACGATAGTCGGAGGAGCATAACTTCTCATAATAAACCTGGAATTTGCGACAGAAAAATCCGTAATTCCAGGTGTAACATGATACCATTCTGTAGCAGGTAAATTAGAAGAAGCCCCGGGTGTGCTGGCCAAAAAAGTCCATGTGCCGCCGATATTTTGCCATGTCAGTGCAGCAGAGCCAGTAAAAAAAGTCCCTTGGTCAATCGAGTTCCATCCCAGGTTTAATGATGCGGTAGTACCGCCGGGGGTACTTTCATTTACTACCCAGGTTTTTAATACACAGGTTGGGTCAGCGCTGGTAGGAGGATTTACACCTTTCTCAACTCGTACAGCAAAAGTGTCTGTTGTTCCTGCATAATTTATTATGGCAGGTTTGTAACTGGTTAATGTGTCACCCACAGGGAATAAAAAATTGGTTGAAAGAGGAAGTGACTTTTTTATTAAACTTCCTGTACCATTCGTAACGATGAATCTGGAATTATCAGGATTAACAATTGTTGCGCTAGTTAAGAGGGAGAGGTTATAATTTGAAATCAACACTTTATTTGCATTCATGACAAGTGAACTGGCAACAGAGGTATTAATTGATATGGTTTTATTTCCTGTACCATCAACTATCAGGTTGTTGAAAGTGGTAGAGCTGGTGCCTCCTATATTTTGAACCGCCCCATCAAGTTTCACATTGCTCGAAGCGCCTGAAGTAAAATTGAAGTCGTTAATAAAATTACCTGCAACATTAATGTTACCATTGTTCTGAACGGTACCGTTCACATCGTTTTCAAAATTTGAAGGACATACGATATAAACCCCTGCACCATTCGTGATGGTTGCATTGTTGACAATTTGCCCCGAGGCTATGCTGCCGACGATGATGAGTATTAAAGAAATCGCTAATTTTTTCATGACCTGTATATTAAAATTATATTCTTTTAATTTTTATTACCTGATTTTATCCTTTTTTCACTGGTTTTGAATTCCAGTTTTTTGTCTTCAAGTATAGATGGTTTCAGCATTTCTTGTTTTTCTGCCTGATAAGTTTTTAGAGGTTCTGGGGCAGGTTCAAATCTCAGATCCTGATATTTTGAAATAACAGTTCCATTTTCATCACGATCATCTGCACGATTACCAACCACTGTCCAGGTAAACGGTACATTTGATTGCCCGCCCTGTAATTCTGTCACATCAAAACCTGTTTGGGTTTCATTAGTTGTGTAAACCCCTTTACAATCACCTTGCAGCTGAATGAATACACGCAAAGGATGATCCTGATTTACAGCAATATTTTTTGCAAATATCGGGTCAATATCTATATGAGCTTTACCGTTAACCAGTTTCCCGGAACCATAATCCTGAAAATATGCTTCAGGTGTTTCAGGACAGTGCAGGGTAACCATATCCCCTTTGGTATCTTTAACAATAGTTGATACGGTCCCATTTCCATAAACCTTGTATGCTGTACCACTATAGTAGTAAGCAACATAAGCCCAGTTGTTGACGCTGACTGCGTTGGAAAAATAGCCACCGCCACTGGGACTGACTGTATTCGTACTCCTACCATAAACGCCAATCTGTGTCCCTGTAAAGGCTCCACCACTTCCGTTTGTTAGATAAGACGGCCCAGAATTATTTCCTGCTCCGGCAATACCTGTTCCAAGAACATTTGAATTCTGTCCGTTAACACCAAAGCCTGTGGCGCCTGAACCAATTCCGATAACTCCATCGGCTGATGCACCTGCAGTTTGTCCCCACACACCTGAACCGGTTGCATTATCACAGGCACCGATGACTCCTTTTCCGTCAGTTAAGCTGGTAACAGCATAGCCAGAGACACCTGCTCCACCAAAATAGGAGTTGGTGCCTAATGATCCGGCAACACCAGATCCGGTTGTCTGCAAGCTGCTAAAAAATCCTCCAAAACCTGCACCGGTACCTGCTGTATTGTTCTGTCCGCGGACACCAGTACCCGTTGCATTATCTGAAAGTCCAAGTAAACCCCAGCTGGAAGCCGTATTATTTCCATACCCATAAGCGCCGATATTCGTACTTGAAAATGCACCACCGCTTCCTGAAGCAATGTAATTAATTCCGAGGCCATTTCCTGCACCGCCCACACCCGTGCCGGTCGCATTGTAATTATTTCCTGCCACAGCGAATCCTGTATTTTGAGAAGTTATTCCCCATACGCCATAGCCATTGCTGGCTCCTGCAGCAGCATTATTCCATCCATAAACACCGTCACCAGTAGCATTAGTGGTTAATCCATAAACGCCGACTCCTGCTGATGATGAGTTTTCACCCCATACACCATTGGTCTGGCCTGAGGCTCCTGAGGCGATGCCTCTTACCCCACTGGCATTATTTGTTGTTGAAGTAATAGAACCAAGAACTCCATATACTTTTGCGTTACCTGTTTCAGAACCTTTTATTGCTGCAAAATCAGTTGTAGTATTTGAGGTAATAACATCAAAAGTGTTTGCTGGGGCCGTTGTTCCGATACCGGCATTAGTCCCATTGTCATAAATTATACTGCAAGTAGCTGAGGCTCCTGTAGATTTTACAACATAATTGGCTGAGCCGCAACCTACGGGTCCTGCAGGACCTGTAGCACCGGCAGCACCTGTAGCACCGACAGGACCTGTAGCGCCAGCAGCACCGGCAGGGCCAGTAGCACCCACAGGACCCTGAATACCTTGTGGCCCTAATGCTTGCACCCATACTGATCCGTTAAAATACCAAAATCCAACTGCTCCGCCAACCATGGCAGCATTGGTGTTATAAACCAGCAATGAAGTTGCAGGACTTGCGATAGTTGTAACATCATTTGTCGAAGTTAGAGATACACGCGGAATTAATAGTCCTTTGGACGTACTGCTCACATCCAGCATGGCTGAAGGATCAGCCGGTGTGGCTGCTGCATTGATGGATACTCCTTGCTGTGAATAACCGTTTACTGCACATAATATGCAAAGTGAAACTAAAACGGACACTAAAAGTTTTTGTCTAAAAACTCTGGAAATTTGAAACATTGTTCTCATAGGTGTTATTATTATAAATTAATGTTTTTGTTCTGTTTTTCATTTAAAGAAAAAAATCTGAAATCCTTCCGAAAGAAATTATTCATAAAATTAAAAATTTCTGAAAATAAATTATTTCTTTTTATCCAACCCTAATTGTAGTTTAATTTCTTCTATTTCTTTTTGCAGGGACGAGAGCTGTGCCTTGAGCGCTTGGTTTTCCAATTTTAAACTTTCAACATTAACGTTCAAACTATTATCCAGTTCCTGCACAGCCTTTACCAATGGAACAACAAACTCATCATAACGCAGACTATAAAAATCGTTATCATTCTTTGGTTTATCCACGCCGCTGAAATCAAAACCAAGTTCCTGCGCAACTTTTTCTACTTCCTGTGCAATAAATCCGGTACGAAGCATCGCTTCCTGAGTAATTTCACATTCTTTTATACGTAAGCTGTCTGGTAATTTTAAAAATTTCGCATAAGCGTCCATATCCATATGATAAGTCACCGGGCGTAATTTATTAATAAATGCCAGGCCGGGTACTGATTCATTTACATTCACCTTAAATCTTTTGTCGGAGACAATTGACCAGCCTACCGGTCCGCCTATACTTAAAGCATTCCATCCGACTCTTACCATCTGGTCACCAGTGATCGCTGTAATGGATCCAATAGCAGTAGAATAAGAAAATGTGCCTGATTGATAAGCAGCATAACCCAAGGCAGAATTATAATTACCTGTGGTATTCCCGCTTATTGCATCCAGCCCAAAACCTGAGTTATGGCTTCCGGAGGTATTACCATTCAGTGCATCGAAACCTGTTGCGGTATTCCAGTACCCATCGACATTATTAAACATTGACCCCCAACCCACTGCCGTGTTCCAGTAGCCCGTGGTGTTGCTCCACAGCGATCCCCAACCCATTGCAGTATTACTTTCTCCAGTAGAATTCACCCGGAGAGACTGATTTCCAATAGCTGTGTTATTACTAGCCGTATTAACATTCCCCGCCTGATAACCATAAAAAGTACAGCTTGTAGAGGGATCTATTCTACCTGCTTTTTCATTAGCAACTCTGATATTAAAAGGTTTATAATCAGTAGTTCCAATGAAGTTAATGCCATCAATTGTTCCGGCGTTACCGGTAAGCTGCCATGCATTTGCAGCACCGGAGGGTCCGGTAACACCCATTGGACCGGTTGGTCCCATCGGGCCGACAGCACCAGCAGCACCAGTTGCTCCAACAGGTCCCTGAACACCTTGTATGCCCTGAGCACCGGTTGCTCCAACGGGTCCCTGAATACCTTGCGGTCCTAATGCCTGCACCCATACTGATCCGTTAAAAAACCAAAAGCCAACTGCTCCTCCAACCATGGCAGCATTGGTGTTATAAACCATCAATGAGGTTGCAGGGCTTGAAATAGTTGTAACATCATTAATTGAAGATAATGCCACACGCGGGATTAAAAGCCCCTTTGACGTACTGCTCACATCCAGCATCGCTGAAGAATGAGCCGGTATACCTGCGGTATTGATGGACACACCTTGCTGTGAATAACCATTTATCGCAAACAAAATAAAACATGCAACCATGAGTGGCATTAAAAGTTTTTGTTGAAAAACTTTTGTGACATGAAACTTTGTTGCCATATGTGTTATTATAATTAAATAAAGTTTTTGTTCTGCTTTTTAACTTAAGAAAAAATTTATATTCCTAACGCAAAGAAATTATTCAAAAAATTTGAAAACTTCCGGAATAAAAATTAGTTCTTTTTTAAAACATCATTATTCGGCCGGTCCATTTTCACTTTTAAAATAACGACATACTGAAATTCAGCATCTGCGCTGGTTTTTGATTTCACAATAAAAGAGTTTTTTTCTTTAACAGCAATAAACAATTCTTTGTAATCACCCATAGGAGTTAAAACGACAGTATAGTCATTTACTGCAAGATCATTTGCTAATTTTATCACTGCTTCTCCGCCGGCTAACTGGGCACTTCCTGCATCAACCAACTTTAAACGTTCCATTGTTTGGGTAGTTTGTGCCATACATGTGACAAAAAAACCCATAAAAACTAAAATAGTTAAAATCTTTTTCATCTGTTTTTATTTTTTAATATCAACTAAAAAAAACCAATAAATTATTTACAAATTAAACCTGACATCTTAGGGCACCATAGAGTGATTTAAACGTTTCGGCACAAAGAACAGAACTAGTTCTTTAATACATAAATTACTAATACACCTTCGTTAGCCTGTGTAGAGTTGCCTCCGACAGTAACTGTACCGCTACCTGCCATTAACGCCCTGACATCAAAAGTATATGAACCAGCAGCGGGAATAGTATATCTTGCTACGGATGCAAAATTTTGCCAAATCGTATTACCAAAATATCTATCCAAAGTACATCTGACGTATCCGCCTATGGCAAGCATCACTCCATTAACAAATGGAGCTACATCAACATCTGCCTGATCAAGGGTTGACATTATGGCATTACCGGATAACTGAATGATAACCCTGTCTCCGGTAGCAAGACCAGGAATAGTGATGCTTTCGCCGGTTACAATTTGCCAGGAAGTAGTTAAAATAATTCCAGCAGTACTTTCAACGCTGTAAATGTCAGAAGCTGTAATGGCACCTGACCAAGTTGGAGCTAAACCAGTTCCGGACGATTTGAGCACCTGTCCGGCATTTCCAGCTGCGCCTGCAGGCATTAATGCTCCTGAAAATTGAACATTTCCTGCAACGTCCAATTTCTGTGCAGGGCTAGCTGTTCCTATTCCAACGCTAGTACCGTTATCAAGAATCTGACTGCACGTAATTGATGTTGCGCTTGCCATTTTGGGAACATAATTGGCTCCGGATGCACATGTTCCGGTAATACCACTGGCCGCTGAATTAGCCCAATAAGCATAATTTCCGTCTGTAGTTAGCACCTGGCCTGAGGTTCCATAATTCCCGTACGGAGCAATTCTCAAACCACTTGAACCATACAGTGTCAATACGTCATCACCATATGTTTCACCAACATATGAATATGAACCATCGCCAAAATACAGGACGTTATCATGTCCGGAACTCCAAACGTTGGATCCACCAATTTTTACTTGAGTATTGCCAATAGAATAGTTATCAATTTGAAGTTTATATCCCGGGCTTGTCGTTCCGATACCTACATTGGTGCCGTCATCAAAAATCTGGCTGCAAGTTGCAGTGGTACCATTAGATTTTATAACCATATTGGCTGTTGCACAACCCACTGGTCCTGCAGGGCCCGTAGCACCTACAGCACCAGCAGAACCTGTTGCTCCAACAGGTCCTTGAATACCTTGAGCGCCAGCAGCGCCAGTTGCGCCAATCGGTCCCTGAATACCCTGAGCACCAGCAGCGCCAGTTGCGCCAATCGGTCCCTGAATACCCTGAGCACCAGCAGCGCCAGTT
>Ga0079306_1000179_pt1 | contig 72400 bp, 60 predicted proteins | sample Methanotroph_Enr_FD_79181 | JGI IMG/M metagenome (GOLD analysis project Ga0079306, IMG submission 79181) | Enriched soil microbial communities from Old Woman Creek wetland in Ohio, USA - Methanotroph_Enrichment_5 | ecosystem: Environmental > Terrestrial > Soil > Wetlands | place: USA: Ohio... | reverse complement strand
GTATTCTTTTTCTTCTTGAGGAGTCAGGGAGATGACTCCGTGCCTGCTTCCTTCGCTGATCGTGATCGATTTGAAGAAATTCTTCACTATTCGATCTTCGCCGGAGTGGAAGGTGATGACGACGAGACGTCCTCCCCTATTTAACATACTGCTGGCATCCTTGAGAGCGATTTGCAGAACTTCCAATTCATGATTTACTTCGATTCGCAAAGCTTGGAAGACTTGCTTGGCGGGATGTCCTTTTTTGGCAAGCTCTTTACGAGGCAAGGCCGATTTAATGACATCTACGAGACTCGAAGTAGTAAGTATGGGTGTCGCGCTACGTTGTTTTACGATTGCTTTTGCAATCTCATAAGCGTACTTTTCATCGCCGTAATCGCGGAAGACACGGGCGAGATCTCTAAGTTCGTAAGTGTTCACCACTTGAGCGGCGGTCAATGGATTATCGACATCCATCCGCATATCAAGCGTGGCTTCGTAACGGTAAGAGAATCCGCGGTCTCCTTCATCGAATTGGGGAGATGAGACACCTAGGTCCATCAGGACACCATCTATCGTACACACGCCTTTACGCCCTAATACGTCCTTTAGGTTAGAAAAATTCGAATCAATGAGTTCGAAATTGGAACCTATTTTAGAAAGACGTTTATTTGATGCTTCTAGAGCGGCATGATCTTGGTCGAATCCATAGAGCTTACCAGTTGTCAGGAGTTTGAGGATAGCACTGCTATGTCCGGCGCGACCAACGGTCAGGTCAACATAGATGCCGTCCGGCTTGATTGACAATCCGGAGAGAGCCTCATTCAGTAATACGGGAACGTGTTCTTCCATATCTACTTAACAAGGGTAAGCATTTCAGCTTTTACTTCGTAACTGTTGGCATTTTGCTTGAGGTATTCCGCCCACGCGGCGCTATCCCAAATTTCAAAATGGTCTGAGACACCGATAACATAGACACTCTTGCCGATTTTATATTCCGAAAGGAGTTGGGTCGGCAATTGAATGCGTCCTTGTTTATCGACTTCTAACTCAGCGACAGAGGAGAGTTGTAAGCGAACGTAGTCACGAGCGTTTTTCTGGTTGAAAGGGAGCGAATTGATTTTTTGGATTTCCGAAGCGAACGCAGACTCCTTAAAAACCGACAAACAACCTTCATACCCTTTCATGATATAAAGACGTTCACCAGCCTCGTCCCGCATTTTAGAGGGGATCATAAGGCGACCTTTGTTGTCGAGATTGTGTTGATAGTTTCCAAAAAACATATTTACCACTTCATCCCACTTTCTACCACTCGTACTCCAATTATATGAGCATGAGACGCAAACTGTAAAGAGGCAAATGAATCTTTTTCATAGAAGAAAATAAAGAAACAACGTCTCGGGAACGTTGTTTCAACTTAATAATAACTAATATTCTACTAATAAACTACTAATTATGGCTTTCCCTTGATTTTTTATGAATTTCGAGGCATTTGGGTAAAACTCCCACAAAAATCTTTTGCCCCACTTCAAATCATTCTTCAAACTTATCGAGCGCAGTGAATCTTGGATCTCCAGCGGCTTCTTTCTCTTTAAGAAGTTCTTCTTCGGTAAGGACACGGTAGCCTTTACCCTCTTTGGGGAGTTTGGCACCCCGCTTCACCACTTTTGCAGGAACTTCGAGCAGAATCAAGCCAAAAATATAGGCATTCAGATCAATGTCTGGTTCAGGAGCATAAAGAATATCGTCTTCTTCTTGGGGAATGCTGCTGAATTGGAGCGTATCTTTGATATGCAGTTTGCGTTTAAGCGGTTTTAAGGTGTACGCACATTCCAAAATGAGCGTCCCCGCGACTTCGATATCCGCTTTGATGATTTCGCCAAAAGACGTCAAATGCGCGATGGCATGGATATCTTTGACATCAATCAAAGAGATATGCCCTGCGATTTGTTCGGGCGTATAGACGATATCTTCCTCAAGCTCTAAGTGAGCGTTGCGGCGCAGGTTGGCCTTATTGAATTTCATGTTTTAACTCCTTATCGTGACGCCAAAGGCACGGTATAACTCTTGTTTGATGTGTTCTTCGGCAGTCGTAATTTCACTGTCGACTAAGGTCTTGTTATCATCCTGATAGGTAATCTTGATTGCTAATGACTTAAGTTCTGGAGCGATGGTCGGCCCCTCATAATGATCGAATACTTCGACTTTTTTGATGATTTCATGACCGGCAATGCGCACGGCTTTGACAATTTCGCTCGCGGCGACATCTTTCTTGACTAAGAAAGCGAGGTCGCGTTCGACGCTTGGGTATCGCGCGGGGGCAACCATCTTAATATTATTATTGCGCAAACTAATGAAACTGGACAATTTAAGCTCAACCGCCACGGTAACGGTCTTGCCTAGGTCGTATTTCTTAAGCGCTTTCGGATGGAGTTCGCCTAAAACGCCAATAATTTCTTTGCCACTCTTGATGACGGCACTTCTTCCGGGATGGAATTCTTCTTTAGGGCTGACAAGACGTTCCAACTTATAACGTGTCGGTTCCACTCCTAAAACCGCCATAATGCCTTCAAATAGGCCTTTGGCGTCATAGTAAGAGTAGTTGCGTTTGGCGATTTGATGACGTAGTTGTTTTTCGCCGGTGAGGACAATCGCTAAGTGGGTTTCAGTTCCGCCCTTGGTGAATATTTCGCTAAGTTCAAAGAGAGCGAGGTCTTTATTTTGACGAGCGACGTTAAACGTGATGGTATCCAGTAACGAAGGAAGGATATTTCTTCGGATCACTTCGTGATCGTCGGTCATCGGGTGAAGCAAAGCATAGGTTTCATCCTGATTAATATATTGGAAATCTTGGGTTTCCGCTTTCCGGACCAGCGTGTAGTTGATAGTCTCAGAAACACCACGGCCCAGAAGGTACTCGCGTATGAGACGTTTCTTCCGTTGGGTGTCGTTAAGCGTGCCAACGGTCGTGTCGAGACGCGGCAAAACACTCTTGACGTATTCAAAGCCCAGCAAGCGAATGACTTCTTCGCTTAAATCAGCCTCGCCGGTAATATCAATCCGGTGATTAGGAATGCGTGCGCGGAAGCGATTGCCTTTGACATGGGTGACACGAATGCCGACTTTTTCTAAGGCGCCAAAGATTTCTTGATTGGCGAAAGCCGTTCCGAGACGGCCGTTAATCCGTTTTGCCGACGCATGGATGATTTTGATTTGACGACCGATATTATCGATAGTGACTGTGGTTAATTGTTCTTTGGCGTCACAAAGCGTCTTCACCAATTTAGCTGTCATATCCAACACATACTCGTATTGTTGTGCGTTGATTCCTTTGGCGAAACGTTGGGACGACTCACTGACTAAGTTGAGTCGAATCATGGTTCTACGGATGGACGCTTGATCAAAACACGCCGCTTCAATCGCGACGTTATGGGTTTCTTCGCTGATGGCGCTCGATAAACCACCCATGACACCGCCAAGGCACATCACTTCGCCACCTGACATGATGACGATGTCGCCTTTTTGAATATGGTAGGTTTTTCCGTCTAACGCCACGAAGTCGCCTTCGTAATCACTGCGTAGGACAAAGTCGTGGTTTGGCATCTTATCAAGGTCGTACATATGTAAAGGTTGCCCTGTGAGGAGCATGATGTAATTGCCGATATCAACGAGGTTATTAATGCTTCGGACTCCCATTGCCACTAAGGTTTGACGTAGCCATTCGGGCGAGGGTCCAACGGTAATGCCATTCAAGACTTTAATGCTGAACTGTGGGCATTTGTCCGTGAGGTTCGCGAGGTGGATATCACCAACGCGCCCTCTCGTGCCCATCGCTTTGGGCAGCGTGATAGGACGATCAAATAAGGCGCCCACTTCTTTCGCGACATTAAGTATCGCCAAGCAGTCGCTTCGGTTTGCCAGAAGTTTTAAATCAAGGATGGTATCATCGAGTCCAAGATAGTCTAGGACTTTTTCGTTACCGACCTCGGCGTCAATGGGTAAAACCTCAATGCCGTTTATTTGTGCTTCAGACAAGAATTTGCTTTCAACGCCCAGTTCGAGTAACGAGCAAACCATACCATCACTTTCATAGCCTTTGATAATCGTCTTGGTGATTTTGCCTTTGGCTAATTCGGCTCCCGGACGGGAAACGATGACCTTTTGGCCTGCGGCGACATTCGGCGCCCCACAGACAATCTGAGCGATACCGTATTTTGGCCCTTCATCGACTGAAAGCACGCTTAAGTGATCGCTTTCGGGCATTTTAGCGGCTTTTAAAACATGGCCGATGACTAAATTAGTGCCTTTTGCCAAACGATGGATGCTCTCGACTTCGACGCCGGCAAACGTTAAACGATCGGCAATCACTTCGGGTGATAAACCGCTGATATCAACATATTGGCTAAGCCATTTAATACTTACTTTCATGATGTCATCCTCCTAGCGTCTCTTGAACTGTTCGAGAAAACGGATGTCGTTTTGATAGAAACGACGGATATCCTCGATACCATAACGGAGCATCGCGACACGTTCAATGCCGATGCCAAAAGCGAAACCCTGGAATTTCTTCGGGTCATAGCCACTCATCGCCAAAACATTCGGGTGGACCATGCCACCGCCCAGAATCTCAATCCAGCCAGTGCCTTTGCAGACGGAGCAGCCTTTGCCACCGCACTCAGCACAGCTGACATCGACTTCGACGCTCGGTTCCGTGAATGGGAAGTAACTGGAGCGGAGACGGATTTGGCGTTTCTCGCCATACATCTTGCGGATGAATAGTTCGAGCGTGGCCTTAAGATTGCCTAAATTGATGTCTTTATCGATGACTAAACCTTCGATTTGGGCGAATTGATGGGAGTGAGTCGCATCATCGTCATCCCGGCGATAGACTTTGCCAGGGCAAATGACTTTAATCGGTTGGCCTTTTTTAGCCTGCATTGTGCGGGCTTGGACGGGAGATGTATGCGTCCTTAATAAGGTGTTTTCGTCAATATAGAAAGAATCCTGCATATCACGCGCGGGGTGATCTTTAGGAATGTTTAAAAGTTCAAAGTTGAAATGATCGCTTTCCACTTCGGGGCCTTCCGCCACTTCGTAACCCATGCCTAGGAAAATATCCGTGATCTCATCTTGGATGATGAAGAACGGATTCCGTGAACCGGCATCTTCGCTGGTACCTGGCAAAGTGATATCAATGCTTTCGGCATTGAGCTTTTCTTTTAGATATTTGGCTTCGAGTTCTACGAAGCGGGCATCGATTTTGGCGGTAATCTCCGCTTTCGCGGAATTGACCCTCTGGCCGAAGGCGGCACGCTTATCGGGGGCCAAATCTTTGAGTTGGCCAAGCAATCCCATTAACGGGGATTTCTTCGATAAATACTCGTTTCGGACGTCATTCAGACGTTCCAAAGTATTGGCCTCCTCGATCGCAAGCGAAGCCACTTTCAATAGTTCGGTTAAATCTTTTTCTTCCATAGTTTTCTCCTTAAAATAAAAAAAGTCATTCCTGAGGAACGACTCATCGCCGTGGTGCCATCCTGATTCGTAAAGAAATTACGCACTACCGTGTTAACGCCACCGACGGGACGATTAAGTCCGTACTCCAAGGTGAATTCGCTGATAGTCATTTACGGAGTGGTTCCACTATTCACTCTTCCCTATTAAACGATAAATCAGTTACTATTTCTCTTCTTCGTACTTTTTTATTATAGCAACAACTCAGAAAATTTAATACTGTTTCATTTGCTACGCGTAGCGTAATACATCATGATACCGCCGGCAATGGCGACATTGAGCGAGTCAATATGTTGCATCGGGATGATGACCTGGTCCGTGGCCAAGGACATTGTGGCGGCCGAGATGCCGTGTGCTTCGTTACCGAGAATCACGACAAACTTCTTGGCGACTTGAAGTTTATCGATTGGGGTCACCGCTTTTAAAGAGGTTGCAATAATCTGGTAGCCATCTTTTTGTAGCGAGGTCAGCACTTCGCCATCACCTTTAACGATATTGATCGAGAAAAGAGCTCCTTGGGAAGCGCTGATAACCTTATCGTTATAAACCGAGGCGCATTTGTCGCTAAGGACCACTGAAGTAAAGTCGAAAGCTAGGGCGGTACGGATTAGGGTGCCGACATTGCCCGGATCAGCGACATCATCGAGGAATAAAACGCGGTTTCCCAACTTTGCTTTTGGTTTTAAGAAGTGGCAAATCGCCACCACACCTTGTGGCGTGACCTGCGAAGATATTTTTTTCAGCGTATCCGGCGAAGCGACAATCTGTTCGACGTCAGATGGAAGGTTAGGGATTTCGTTTAACGCAAACACAGTGACGACTAGGTTTTTGGCCAAAGCCATTTCCAGTAAATGGAAACCTTCAATTAGGAAAAGTCCGTATTCGTTACGATAGGAGACGTTTTTTAATTTAACGGCTTCTTTGATACGTTCGTTGCTGCGGCTGGTGATAATTTGAATCATTGGTAGGTACCCTTTTTAAGTTTAGCATGTTCAATCCGATAATTAGGATAATATTTCATGACCGTTTCATAGAATTTATGTGAGTGGTCAAAGTAGAAGTAATGCCCGAGTTCGTGAACGACGATGGAATCGATGATGGCAGGAGAATAATGGATGAGTTTGAAAGCGAAGGTCAGCGTATGGGAAGAACGCGAATTGCTTCCATACCGCGATTCCATTTTACGGACCCGGACTTTATACGCCGTCGGGACATTCATCAACTGTTCATAATATCGGACGCGCGAGGTGATAAACTCAAGCGCTAATTTACGTAACTTCCGGTCTAAGTCCTCGGGAGTTTTAAAGGTAACGCCGGCATCGCTCACCGAAAAATGTCCATCTTGAATCAAAATGCGTTTTTCTCCAAGTAAATAAATCGAGTCAAGGCCAATGGCGGCCTCGCGTTTGAGCATTGGCTCCAAACGGGGAAAAATAGCGTCGAGATTATCGATAATAAGTTTTTTTGAAGCTAAATAAGGGGCACTGATGAGAATCTGCCCTTTACGGACATGGTAAATAATCCGGCGCATCTTTTTTTTAGTGATGCGAACAGCATAATCTTGCCCGTTATTTGGATAAACTAGATCAATCGTTTTCATGTTACTTAGATATTATAACTTTCTCTTTGGCGATAAGAAATGTTTACTTTTAGTTTAATTAGAATACAATACTATTAAGGAAACAAATCGCATGGAAAAACTGCTCGTCAGTGCCTGTTTATTAGGTCAAAATTGCCGTTATGATGGCGGCAATACTTATTTGCAGTCCATAGAAAAGCTCAAAGGCAAATACGAACTCTTCCCTGTCTGCCCAGAATGGCAAGGCGGCCTCACGATTCCACGTCGCCCGAGCGAACGTCATGGCACCTTAGTGATCATGAATAACGGCGAAGATGTTACGCATCAATTTTCCGTTGGCGCTGAAATCGCTTTAAATATCGCAAAGAAAAATCATATTACGAAAGCGCTCCTGAAAGAAAGAAGTCCTTCCTGCGGCAGTAAACAAATCTACGATGGAACCTTCTCCCGGACCTTGATTTCCGGATCCGGTGTAACCGCGGAACTTCTCCAGAAAAACGGGATACAGGTTTATAATGAAAATGAAATTGAGGAACTCCTATGAATAAAGCTGTCAAGCGCATGACTTTAACCGCACTACTTGCCGCTTTGACTTTCGTCACGACGGCTTTTATCCATATCCCGCTTCCGATTGGAACTGGCTATTTTAACCTAGGCGATTCTATTATCTTGTTCAGCGCCATCTTCGTGGATCCGTTTGCTGGGGCCCTTGTTGGTATCATTGGCGCCAGTTTCGCCGATATCTATGTCGGCGCGATTGAATTCGTTCCCTTCACGATCGTCGCGAAACTCCTTGAAGCAGTCATCGCCGGTTATTTATTCCGTTCTTTTAAAGGCAAATGGAGTTACACCGCTTTATATATCGGCGCTCTCTTTATCGTTCCGGTCTATGCGGTTTCCTATTACATCTTCTTTGGTGAGTGGGCCGGTGTCCTCGCCAACTCCCCATTTGATTTACTGCAGGCGTTTGTCAGTGCCATCATCGCCACCGTGCTGATTGTGACGCTTAAGAAAACGAAGATACGATCGCTCAGCGACGAATGACGGCGTACAAAGAAAATAAAAAGTCCCACGCGAGTGAGACTTTTTTTATGCGTTAATATCTAACTTTTAACGGAATTTAGATTCTTTCAAATCTTTGACAACGGATTTATCAATGGCTTTAACGATTTCCGTCATCAAGGCTACCGCTTGGAGATAATCGTCTTCGTTAATCAATGAAACATGGCTGTGGAAGTAACGGCATGGGAGGCTGATGGTCATATTGATGATGCCATCGAATTGCTTATGCATTTCACCGCTGTCGGTGCCACCGGCAGTGAGAAGGTCATAAGTGTACTTAATGCCTTTTTCTTTAGCAACCTTTTCGACGAAATCAAATAGTCCGCGGTGGGCAATGACGCTGCCGTCCATGACGGATAAGGCCACGCCGGTACCGAGTTTGGTCGGATTGTTGGGGGAGCCGGGTAAATCGTAGCTCATGGTCACGTCAAGAGCAAAAGCAATGTCGGGATGGACATGATAACTCGCGGTTTTCGCGCCACGTAATCCCACTTCTTCTTGGACCGTTCCGGCCACTGCTAAATTGGCTTTATGAGGAACGCCTTTGAGATTCTTCAAGACTTCGAGACCGACAGCAGCGCCAATGCGGTCATCCCAAGCTTTTCCAAGCAAGGTCTTGCCGTCATTGAGGACACGGAATTCGGTATAAGGCGTCACAGTGTCGCCGACACGGATGCCAAGCGCTTCAATCATCTTTTTATCGGTTACGCCCATATCAAGGTACATATCCTTGATTTCCAAAACTTTGTTTTTTTGTTCGGCAGTCATGCCATGAGGCGGTTGCGCGCCGGTCACGCCGAAATATTCTTTCCCGTCACGGGTTTTGACTTTCATTAATTCAGCAAGCAGAACGTGGCCCCACCAGCCGCCAATCGGGTGCAGACGGAGTAAACCACTATCTTCGATACGGTTAATTAGGAATCCGACTTCGTCGAGGTGGCCGGTAATCAGGACCGTCGGTTCGCCTTCGACGCCTTTGGCGTAGGCGATGACGCTGCCAAGATTATCGTATTCGATGCGGTCAGAAAAATCTTTGGCTTCGGACGCAAAGAGTTGCGCGACTTCTTTCTCGTTGCCGGAGATGCCACTGGTTTCGCTGAGTTGTTTGAGAAATTTGAGTCTTTCTTTTTCTGTCATATCGATTTCCTCCATTGAAAATTGATAATTTTTATTATACGCTACGCGATTAATTCTAGTATTGGGTGTTTTGACGTTGGTAGTTAACCGCTAATTTGGCGTGATAACCGTCCACGACTTCAGCGGTCGAAAGACCAAGCGCCGGAATCAAATTCAAGAAAGCCTGCAAGGCGACTAAATAATGTTTTAAGTCGTAATGTGCTGCTAAATCCGTCGAGAGGGTGTAGACCTTTAAAAACTGTTCCGTCAATGGCAGTTTGGACTGACGGATCGAGAAGATTTTTTTGTCGTTTTTCATGTCAATGCCAAGTGAGAGTATAAAATGCAGGCCATCGGCATATTCGTCGAGAATCACCGCTTTGGCTGAAGGGCCTTTGAGTGACCAAAATTTAAATGTGCGTGTCTCGTTGGCCAATTCGCCGAGCTCAACGATGAGCGCAAGCAAACGTTTCTTTCGCGTTACCGGATAATCAACATGGTGTTCGGCATGGATACGGGCATCTAACCCCGCCTGGTCCTCATAGAGAGGAGCTAAATCGATGCGCATCATAGGGTGCAGCATTGTTTGAGATGCCAAATCTCATCGTTGTACTGTTTGATCGTGCGGTCACTGCTGAAGAAACCCGACATCGACATGTTATAGAGACACATTCTGGCCCACCGCGTCTTGTCGAGATAAATCGCCGAAATCTTTTCTTGAGCTTTGACATAGGCATCAAAATCCTTGAGGATGAAATATTCGTCGTTATGGTACATGATTTCATCAAAGATCGGCCGAAAGGCTTCATCATCGCCATCAGACCATGTGCCATCGATGAGTGAGTCGATGATTGTCTTGATACGGATGTCGGCATTGTAGATATCCCATGGATTATATTCACCGCTTGAGGTAAGCGCGGCCACTTCATCGGCCTTTAAGCCGAAAATCACGCAGTTGTCGAGCCCGACGCGTTCGGAAATCTCTATATTGGCGCCATCTAAGGTACCAAGCGTAATCGCGCCATTCATCATGAATTTCATGTTGCTGGTACCGCTCGCTTCTTTGCCTGCCGTCGAAATCTGTTCGCTGATGTCCGAAGCAGGGATGATCAGTTCGGCCAGACTGACGCCATAATTTTCGATAAACACGACTTTCATGAACTTACTGATATCAGGGTCGTTATTAACGATCTTCGCCACCGCATTAATCAATTCGATAATCTTCTTGGCATATACATAACTTGGGGCAGCCTTCGCGCCAAAGATAAAGGTATGCGGATATATGTGGAACTTCGGGTCGGTTTTCATGCGATGATAAAGATACATGATGTGGAAAATATTCATTAACTGCCGTTTATAGGCGTGGAGACGCTTGATTTGGACATCGATGATCGAATTTAAATCGATATCGATACCATTATTCGCCTTGATGTACTTAGCCAATTTGACTTTATTTTCCATCTTGATGGCAAGGAAATCTTTTTGCAATTTCTTGTCATCGACAAAAGGTTTTAAACGTTCGATTTCATCAATCGATGTAATCCAGTCGTCGCCAATTTTCGATGTCGTTAAAGCGGCTAATTTAGGATTGGCGTAAAGGAACCAGCGGCGATGGGTAATACCGTTCGTCTTATTATTGAATTTTCCGGGGAATAAATCATAGAAATCATGGAAGGTAGATTCTTCAAGAATCTTAGTATGCAGACTGGCGACGCCGTTGACGCTGAAACAGCTATAGATCGCAAGGTTGGTCATGTGAATCATGCCATCTTTGATGATCGCCATATTCCGACGCTTATCTTCGGAGATACCTTTTTCATTATAAAAGATACCGGCGCGGCGGTTAATTTCTTCGATAATCATGTAGCAGCGAGGAATGAGTTGCTGTACATATTGAACCGGCCATTTTTCCAGGGCTTCCGCCATGATGGTATGGTTTGTGTACGCCATTGAATGCGTGACCTGATACCAAGCAGCGTCCCAGCTATAGCCGTATTCATCGATTAAAAGACGCATCATCTCCGGGATGGCAAGTATCGGGTGAGTGTCATTCAATTGGAACACATAGCTATCGCAGAAATCATCGAGCGAGCCATAACGGTTCTTGTGTCCGCGCATCGCGCTTTGGAGACCGGCGCTCACGAGGAAATATTGCTGACGTAAACGGAGCAAACGGCCGTGCTCAGTGCTGTCATCGGGATATAAGCCATGGCAGAGTTCGCGAAGCGTTTGTAAGTAGTCTTCGAATTTTTGGTTCTTCGGGAGGTTTTCCGAACTGGGTTCGGCACTCCAGAGACGGAGGTTGTTGGAAACGTGATTACGATATCCGACGACGCTCATGTCATAAGGCACCGCTTTTACGCAGACGGCATTCACGGTCCGAATCGCATATCCGCCTGTCGGTTTGATGTAGGTTTCGGCATTACCGTAGAATTTCACTTCGACGGCGTGCTTGTATTTGCGTACTTCCCAAACATTGCCATTGACCAGCCATTGATCCGGCACTTCGGTTTGTTTGCCATTAACAATTTTTTGACGAAAGAATCCGTATTCGTAACGGATGGTATTGCCGTGACCGGGAAAGCCTAAACTGGCGATGCTGTCGAGAAAACAAGCAGCGAGACGGCCGAGACCGCCATTGCCGAGACCAGCATCTGTCTCAAGTTCTTCGAGTTCGTGGATATTGATGCCAAGTTCTTCGAGCCCGTTTTTAGCGACCTCATAAATCCCAAGGTTCTGCATATTGTTGACCATGAGACGTCCAATTAAAAATTCCATCGAGAAATAAACAAGTTGTTTTTCTTTTTTGGCAACAATCTCTTCCCGGGTTTTACGCCAGTCATAACCGGCAAAGTCGCGAACCATTGTGCCTAAAACATCGTAACGTTCGGTAATGTGTGAATCGATGACGGATCTGCCATATTTTTCATTAAGCCGGGTTTCGAACTCGGCTTTGAAACTACTCGTGCTATTGAACATTGGGAATTCCTCTTTCTAAAAAGTTATTTGAGCGGCGTCTTATATTTTAAAATCAAAGCCCCAAAAGAAGCAAGTTTTATCGTTAAACGATAAGGACGATGCTCAGGCCCTTCTTCCGCAATCGTGGTAACCGGCAGGCCGTTATATTGGTTCCAGCCGCCGTAAACGTCTTTATCGGAGTTAAAGATTTCTTCGTATGTACCTTCACGAGTAACGCCGATGTCATAGTCGTTGTAGTAATTTCCGGTCATGTTATAGACAAAAATCAAATGAGAATTACCAACGCGACGTTCAAAAGCATAGACACTCTGATCCGCGTTGTCGACCATCAACCAGTTAAAATGCGCAGGGTTGTATTCTTCGACTTTAAGGCAGTCTTCGTGCTCATAAATGAGGTTGAGGTCCCGCATCATCCGGCTTACGGAATCGTGTTTTGGGAAGGTTTTAAGAACCCACGGCAAACTCCGCAGTTCATTCCACTCGTCAAAAGAAGCAAGCTCATTGCCCATGAAATTCAGCTTTTTGCCAGGATGACCAAACTGATAGGCATACAAGTTGCGCAACAACGCAAACTTTTGGTCGTAATCGCCCCACATCTTATTGATAATCGTTCCTTTACCATGAACGACTTCATCGTGTGAAAGGGGTAATAAGAAATTTTCGCTATAGAAATAAGCCATGCTAAATGTCAGCAAGTTATGGTCATATTTCTTGTAAATCGGGTCGCGGGAATAATATTTTAACGTATCGTTCATCCAACCCAAATCCCATTTATAATCGAAACCAAGCCCGCCATATTCAAGCGGTTTGGTGACGCCTTGATAATCGCTGCTGTCTTCGGCAATCAGCATAACTTCAGGATGAGCATAGTGTATTTTACCGTTCAGGCGCTTGATAAACTCGACAGCGCCAGTGTTTTCTCCTCGAGACTTGTCGCCATCCCAGAAGACGATATTGCTGACCGCGTCAACGCGGATGCCATCAAAATGGAAGTATTCGAGGAAGTAGTTCATGCCGCTCATCAAAAAGCTGCGCACCGGGTCTTTTCCGAGATCAAATTGGGGAGATCCCCATTGACTGAACGTATTACGGCCGTCGCTATATTCATAGACATTAGTCCCATCAAAGTTAATGAGTGCAAAAGGATCGCTGGCAAAGTGAACAACGACATAGTCTAAAATGACGCCGATACCGGCTTGATGCATCCGGTCAACGAATGACATTAACTGCATGGGATTACCATAACGTGAATCGACGCTATAAAAACCGGTCGCTTGGTATCCCCAACTCCCGTCAAAAGGATATTGTGTGATAGGCATAATTTCAATATGAGAATAACCACTCGCTTTGAGATACGGAATCAAATAATCAGCAATTTCCTCATAACTCAAATTACGGCCATCGACTTGGCCCTTCCACGAGCCTAAATGCATCTCATAAACGCTGAGGGCTTTGTCAAAATTCCGGCTGCGCGTATCTAAAAAAGGTTTATCGTGCCAGATGAAGCCTTCGATGTCGAATAAACGAGAGCAAGAATTAGGCCGATATTCGCTGTAAAATGCGAATGGATCGGCTTTATCGACATAAATGCCTTTAGCATTCTTAAAGTGATATTTATAGGACTGATAATTGACGAGATTAGGGATAAAAAGCTCCCAGACACCACTGATATCGACTTTATTCATTTTCGAAGCGCCGACATCCCAATTATTCCAATCGGCAATGATAGAAACATCTTCTGCCTGAGGAGCATAGAGACGGAACATAACGCCTTTTTCGCTGCTTTTCTTTTTCCGACCGTTTTTATCCTTAAAAGTTGTTTCAACTGTCAGAAAGTGGGCACCGAAATAATTATAGGATTCAATGGTCTGACCAAATAAGAACTCATGGAGTAAATCGTTTGTCATAACTGTCCCCCCATCCTGTACCATTTTAATTATATGGAAATCGGCTTGGGGAATAAAGATAAATCTTTAGACAACTTTTTCAATCGTTGCCGTAAATTCTTGAATGTGGATAATAAATACGCTACAATTTAACACGTTATCAGGGAGATTATTATGGCAAAAGTAATGGCAGTAAACGCAGGCAGTTCGAGTTTAAAATTTAAATTATATGAAATGCCTGCGGAAAAAGTAATTTGTTCTGGTATCGCTGACCGTATCGGTCACGATGACGGCATCTTTGAAATTCGCTTTAATGGAACAAAAAATCGCAAAATCGTTCCGATGCCCAATCACGCCGTTGGCGTCCAAATGTTACTTGAAGCCCTTATCTCCGAAAAAATTATCAACAATCTTGATGAAATCGAAGGCATTGGTCATCGCATCGTCATGGGCGGAAAATTTTACTCCCATAGCGTTCTTTTTGATAAACAAGCCGAGGACAAAATCGAAGAACTCTGCGATTTAGCCCCACTTCATAATAAAGCCCACTTAGTTGGCTTCCGTGCCTTTAAAACCGTTCTTCCCAATGTGAAGAGCGTTGCCGTTTTTGATACCGCTTATCACCAAACCATGGAACCAGTCGATTATATCTATCCAGTCCCATACGAATATTATGAACAATATGATATCCGCCGTTATGGCGCTCATGGCACTTCACATCAATATTTAGCTCAAGAAGGTGCTAAATACCTCAAAGGCATCGAACACCCTCGTATTATCTCTTGCCACCTTGGTTCTGGCGCCAGTATCACCGCTATTCGTGATTATAAATGCGTTGCGACTTCAATGGGTTTGACACCGCTTGGCGGCATCATGATGGGAACACGCTGTGGCGATATTGACCCAAGCGTCATGAAATTTGCGTGTGAAAAAACTGGAAAAACAATCGATGAAATGTATCAAATATTTAATAAACAATCGGGCCTTTTAGGTATCAGTGGCATCAGCAACGACACCCGTGATATTTTAAAAGCATGTGATGCCGGAGACAAACGTGCGATTCTTTCAAACGAACTCTTCGTTCGCCGCGTCGCCGATTTTATTGGTCAGTATTTTGTCCGCTTAGGCGGTGCTGATTTAATCATTTTCTCCGCCGGTATTGGCGAAAACGTCGGATTTTATCGTGAAAAAATCTGCGATGCAATCGGAGATGCCCTTGGAATTAAAATTGATCGCGTCTTCAATTTACCACTCCGCGCAACTGAAGCCGTTATCTCGACTCCAGACAGCAAAATTAAAGTGGTCGTGATTCCGACAGACGAGGAAGTCATGATTGCTCGCGATACCTACAGCATTCTCGGTTTGAAATAAGACAAAATAAAAAGACGCAATCACGTGATCGCGTCTTTTTTTTATTTAGTCACCCAAAGCTTGAAGGCTGCTCGTATCGTAATTACCATTTGAATCATACCCCACTGTAACCGAGGCTTCGAGGTGATAGAGCGTATAAGGAGATGACAACGCATGTCCTTCCATATCAACGGATGTTTTATAGTACCATTCCCAGTCATAGCCATCGAAGTGGTCAGTGAAATAGAATTTAATGGTAGTTTCGGCATCAATGTTGATTGTTCCATAATCAATGAAAGTAGAATCAACTGCTTTTAACGTAATGGTCGTTTTACCCGACATGTCGGTTGAACCAGAGAGAGTTAAAGTCAGTCCCGGATCCGTAATTGAACTGCTCGAATTACGAGTATCTAGGTAAATTGTTTTGTACATGGCATAAGCAAATGCGCCTTGGCCAACATTGATCAATTCGGATAAGTCAGATAATGGATGGCTTGTGATCGATTGTAAGACATCATCGACAATAATGACCTCTGAAACATCTGTAGTATTGGCGTAGACAAACGTGTCAGTAGTTATCGTTTCTTCACCAACATGAGTGTCATTACCTGGAGTGAAATTATAAGCTAAATCACTTTCATTCGTCACAAGGACATCATTGTCGTATTGTTTTGAGCTCATATGAGTCTCGTCGTAAACTGCCGCAGCGCCCGATGATCCTTCATAAACATCTGTGTATTCAGATGATATGCCTTCCATCGTCGCGACTCTAGCGTCAGCATCATAATCTGCCGCGGTCTCCATCAACGCCTCGCATTCAGCGCGTGTTAGAACTTTTGAAAAGAGTTCACAACCAGAAAGAGCGAGAAGTGATGCCATAAGCGTAGTAAATAGAAAAATCTTATTTGTTTGCTTCATTGTGTTACCTCAGGTCCTTTTCTTATAGGTGATACGCAATCAGCGATTGTACGTATCACACTTCTATTTTAGCACTATACAAAAAAGATTTATATTGTTGTTTTTCGATACGCTGCTACAAATAGAATCTAAATGACAATCCAAAAACAATGGCTTTTTGCCGTGTTTTTATAAAATCGAAAGTCGCTTATTGTATTTTATGCATATCGCATTTATCTGTTCCCAACCAAGCAGTGAACTTTTCCAAGACGAAGGGATTCGTTCAATACCATAGGCGAGACCCGCTAATCCACCAGACACTGAAGCGACCGAATCAGTGTCACCACCCAGATTGACTGCCAACAAGACAGTGTGTTTGTATGTCTTTCCCATTAACAAACACCAAATTGCCGACTCAAGTGTATCAATTACATACGCGCTTGAATGGATTTCACTGCTCCCAAAAGAAAGAAGATTCAGCCGGCGCGTTTTAGGATTTATCAGAAATTTACTAAAATATCCGAGTTGTCCCTTAAGCTCGTTTCTAGTCATGAAATAACCAATGGCTTCTTGAGTACCTTGTTCAATTGCTTTATAAAGTTGTGATTTTATAAGAGGTCTGCCCTTTTTTAACCGCCTATCAAGAATCTTTACTGCTATTGAAAGGTAGATACTTACAGCAATGATGGTTCGTTCATGCGCATGTGTAAGAGAGGAGGTTTCTGCTATGGTTTTTATGCATTTTGGATTAATAAAAAGGTGAGATCCATATCGTTTGTATAAATAAAAGGCAAGCGGCAATATTCGGATCAAACTTCCATTACCATTTGAAAATTCATCCTTGCTACCGCATTCAGTCGGAGCCGTCCCTTTTGTATACATTTGGATGGCTTTAAGTGTGGTCTGGCCAAAGCCGAAAGCAACTCCCGAAGGAGTAAATTTGCCACTACCTAGCCACAAAACAAAGTTATTGCATATGTCACGATAATTAATCTTTTTATAGCGGCTTAGTGAATCTAGTATGCATAGTGTCATTGAGGTGTCATCACTATATGAGCCCGAAGGTTCTTCTTGCTTAATAAAATGGCGAAACCCATTTGCGGTGTTCAGATTGATGGAATCACGTTTCATAAAATGATAGGGAAGCCCAAAAGCATCCCCAACAGCTACTCCAATAATCGCATCGGCAATTAGGTTCACATTTTTTATCATCTTAAACCCTCGGTTTCATATTATCATAACCGTAAAGTACTTCGGACGGGAAGTTTCATATACTCTCAACCTCTAAAAATGTATAATATAACTTGCCAAATAACTGGTTATGAATTTGGTTTACCAAAATGAAAGAAAGCGTGACTATTATGGAATCATTAACAGAATTATACAAGATTGGTTTTGGGCCAAGCAGTTCCCATACGATGGGACCTGCCCGAGCGAGTGAATATTTCATTTCACTTTTTCCGAATGCCTATAGTTATGAAGTTGTACTATATGGGTCGTTATCTCTCACAGGACGAGGCCACCTTTCTGATGCCAAAATAATCGAAGTGTTTAATGGGCGAAAAATCAATGTGATTTTCAGCAATAAATTTGAGGGTTTGACATATTCAAATACAATGGACTTTATTGCTTATTCTGAAACCAAACAGATTCTTGGACAAAAACGCATCTACTCAATTGGTGGAGGTTCAATTCTCGTTGAGGGAGAAGAACGTTCTAAAATCCATGATGTATACCCATTTGCAAATTTCTCAGCGCTCATAAAAGAGGCTTCCGATAAACATATGTCGTTGTCACAATTGGTTTATCATTACGAGAATCCGGGCATCAAAGCGTATCTGTTAAAAGTTTGGAAAAGCATGAAAGCCACAATCGCAAAGGGTCTAGAAACCGAAGGCTTTTTGCCGGGTAAACTACATATTTCTAGGAAAGCTAAATTTCTTTCGGAACATCGCTTAGACGACAAGCCTTGGGAACAATCTGATCGTGAATTAATGTGCTACGCATACGCCGCTGCTGAAGAAAATGCTTCTGGTGGTGTTGTCGTCACAGCTCCTACTTGCGGTTCAAGCGGCGTTCTTCCTGCTGCCATGTTGTTCTTGCAAAAAAACAGAAATCTTTCGGATGATCAAATTATCGATGCTTTGGCTGTAGCCTCACTAGTTGGAAACATGGTAAAGCAAAACGCATCGATTTCTGGTGCTGATTGTGGTTGCATGGCTGAAATTGGCACGGCCACTGCCATGACGGCTGCCGCGATTGCATACTTAAATGCCTACACCAACGACCAAATTGAATATGCTGCCGAAGTATCTCTTGAACATCACTTGGGTTTGACCTGTGACCCCGTTGAAGGTTATGTCCAAATTCCTTGCATCGAACGTAATGCAGTCTGTGTGCTTCGCGCTTTTGACGCTGTTTCAGTTTCAAAATACCTCACTGGTAGCCGCCGAGTCTCGCTTGACGTGGTCATAAAAACGATGAACGAGACAGGCCGAGACTTGACTGATAAATACCGTGAAACATCTCAAGGTGGATTAGCAAAATCATTCGGACTTTATTAATCGCTCTGAAATGATGCCTATCGCTTTTTTTTGGAGCTTTTTACGTGTATTATTAATAAATTGGAGGATTTAAACATGGTAAAACTGAGTTTAGATATTAAAAAGGCGAAAAAGCCTTTTAAAAATGAATACAAAGCTATCTACAAGGCAATTAAGCAATACGATAAAATCGCCGTCTTTCGTCATCAAATGCCAGATTTTGATGCACTCGGCACTCAAATGGGTCTCGTTATGTGGCTCAAGGATAATTTTCCTACAAAAGAGGTTCGTTTCGTAGGGGATGATCACGTTTCTTTCACGCCTCGACTTTACCCACCGATGGAGATTATCGAGGACTCCTGGTTTCAACAAAAGTTCTTAGCCATTATTCTCGACACTGGGAATGCTGACCGCGTTTCTGACATCCGTTATAAAAGCGCTGATTTAAAAATCAAAATTGATCACCACCCTGTCGTAGAAAGCTTTGGCGATATCAATCTCGTCAATACCACCATGGCTGCCTCGAGTGAACTCGTCGTCAATCTTCTTTTGCAGTTTCCTGGGCATCACAAATTCGAGAAACAATCTGCAGCATTCTTTTTCACCGGTATTGCTGGGGATTCTGGCCGTTTCATGTACACTTCTACCACGGGACACACCTTTGAAGTTGCTAAACATTTGCTTGCAACAGGCTTTAGCTTGAGTCGCGATGTTTACCAGAGAATGTATCAGAAAAATATCGCAGATTTAAAAGTTACCGCCTATGTTTTGAATCACTTCAACGTATCTCCTCACGGTATTGCATATTACGTCCTTGACCTCAAAGTCCAAAACGAATTAAACATCACTGTCGAACGCGGAAAAGAAAATGTCAATCTGTTCGCGAATATCGAAGGCATCAATGCCTGGTGTTCAATCAGTGAAGATGCCAAAGATCATGTCTGGCGTATTTCCATTCGTAGCAAGGAAAAGGCCATCAATGCAGTTGCGGCTAAATACGGCGGCGGCGGTCATCCTCAAGCGAGCGGCGCAAAAATCGATTCACTTGACGAATTACCTCAGTTTATCGAACAACTCGACAATTTATTCCTGTAGCCTATTAAAGGTATCACAAAGTGGTACCTTTTTTCTTTTGTCTTAAGGTCTAATATGTTATAATTTTACGAAGTTAGAAGGTGATTAATTATGGCCTTTATCCCACTGCATATTTACTCTGCATATTCCTTTTTGCAAAGTGGTTTTACCATGGATCACCTCGTTTCGTCGTTACGTAAAAAACAATACCAGGCGGCTGGTTTAACCGACAAAAATGTTATGTTCGGAATACCCGAATTCGTTTCATTAACGCAAAAATACGGAATCAAACCGGTGGTTGGTATGGATGTTGACATTAACGGCGATTTGTTTACCCTTTTCGCCAAGAACGAAAACGGATATTTCAACCTATGCAAACTCACTGCGTCCATTTCGCAAAAACCACTTACGCTCGATTTTTTGAAGGGAAATGTGAAGGATTTGATCGTCATCTTGTCCGTTCGCGAGAGTCATCTACCCGACCTTTTTTTGAATAATCAAGCTGGCATCCCTGCTTATTTGCTATCGCTTTCTAAATTTGCAAAGGACTTTTTCCTCGGCATAGAGAATTATGATTTGACCGATGAACCGTTTGTAAACTTCATCCGTGATTTTGCCTCCACGCATAAGTATCATTGTGTCGCTTTTCCTTTCATAAAATATGAAGAAAAAGCCGATGCGATCGTTTATTCCATCGTCCGGGCAATCGCAACCGACTCCAACCTCGACATCGATGCCCTTGATGGTCCCAATTTTTTATATAGTGAATCGCAAGTTTTCGAACTTTACACCGGCGAAGAAGTCACCAATACTGAAATCATTGCCAAATCCTGCGATGTTACTTTTAGTCAGAAACGTGGGCAACTGCTAAAATTTCCATTACCTCCGAATGAAACCGCTGATGGTTACCTTGAAAAACTCTCTATTGATGGACTTTTCTCGCGTGGATTGCCTTTAGACGACACCCGTTACTTTGACCGTTTGCGTTATGAATTAAGCGTCATCAAGGACATGGGGTATAGCAACTATTTTCTCATCGTTCGCGATTACGTCAATTTTGCCAAGGATAACGGCATTTCTGTCGGCCCAGGCCGTGGCTCTGCTGCCGGTTCACTTGTCAGTTATGTCCTTGGGATTACTGAAGTCGACCCGCTAAAATATGATTTATTGTTTGAAAGATTTTTGAACCCTGAACGAAAAAGCATGCCAGATATCGATATCGATTTTTCTGACGTTCGTCGCGGTGAAGTCGTCGAGTATCTTCACAAGAAATATGGTGCGCAACGTGTTGCCAATATCGTCACTTTCCAAACGATTGCCGCAAAACAATCTTTACGCGACATCGGACGTGTTTTTGATTTTCCTGAACGTGATATCGACATGCTGAGCAAAATGCTCACGGACAATAAAACTTCACTGCGCTCGGCCTATAAAAATATTCCGGCGCTTCACGATTTGGTCGATAGTGACAAGTATTATCTGAATATTGTTCGATTGGCGAGCAAGATTGAAGGATTAATTCGTCAGAACGGTTTACATGCCGCTGGTATCGTCTTAAACGACACGCCAATCGGCGATGTCCTGCCAGTTATCTATGAGGATGGGCATCTTATCACCCAGTACGAAATGAATTACCTCGAGGAACAAGGCTTTCTTAAGATGGACTTGCTAGGCCTCCGCAATCTAACGATTGTCGATAATTGCGTCGATTTGATCAATCATAATCACGGAACCACGTTGAAAGCGGTCACCTTACCTTTTGATGACCCCAAGATTTTTTCCATGATTTCAAGCGGACGCACAATGGGCTTATTCCAACTCGAATCTTCGGGAATGAAAAAAGCCATTAAAGAATTAGCCCCAAACTCCTTTAATGACGTTGTCGCTCTGCTCGCTTTGTTCCGCCCTGGCCCGATGGATAACATTCCTTCCTATGCCCTCCGAAAAGATGGTAAGGAAAAAGTCACCTATATTAACCCAGATTTGAAGGATATTTTAGCGCCGACCTACGGCATTATCGTTTATCAAGAGCAGATTATGCAAATCGCTGTTAAAATGGCGGGTTTCTCGCTTGCCGATGCCGACTCATTCCGTCGTGCCATCAGCAAAAAAGATGCCGAAAAACTCGCGGCTCTTCAAAAAGCATTCGTCAGTGGCGCAGTCCGTAAAGGTTATAACGACAAGCACGCTGAGAGCGTATTTAACCATATCTACAAATTTGCTGATTATGGATTTAATAAAAGCCACTCCGTCAGTTATGCGATTCTCGCTTGCCAGATGGGTTATTTAAAAGCCTATTACCCAGCCGAATTTTATGCTTCGATTTTAGAAACCTCAAGCGGAGCAAACGACACGAAATTCAACGAATACATAAGTGAAATTAAAGAACAGAACATTCATATTTTACCACCGGACATCAATCTTTCCGGCGCGGTTTTCACCGTTGAAAATGAAGCTCTGCTCTTTCCTCTCTCCGCGATACGAGGCGTTCCTAACGGAATTGTCAAAGCCATTATCGAAGAACGAGGCAAGCGCCCATTTAAAGGTTTCTTCGAATTTGTCGAACGTTTGTTTGCATACAAGATTTCTGCCAATCATATTTCCCATCTCATCGATGCCGGAAGTTTCGACAAAATCGAAAAATCACGAGCCAGTTTGAATGCCTCGATTGCAAGTGCGTTGCAATTCGCCAGCATGTTGCATAAAGACGATGGCCAAATGCCCATCGACTTAAGCTTCTTGCCTCAACCTGCCATTGTCAAAGCAAAAGACGATCCACTAGAAAATTTGAATAAGGAATATGAAGTGATTGGCATCATGGTGAGTGATTCGCCTCTACGTTACAAAAAAGACCAACTGAAAGCCCAAAAAGTGGTCGATCTAATCAATGCTAAATCCCGTTACGACACAATCAATATCGCTGGCATCCTGAAATCAAAAAAAGTAATCAAAACGAAAAAAGGCGTTCCGATGGCATTTATCACTATATATGATGAAACCGCTGAAATGGAAATCGTCATTTTCCCAAACACTTTTGCAGAGTCTGCCCCATTACTTGAAAAGAACGCAACTTTGCTTTTGACCGGCCACTGCGACAAAGAAAAGGACGGCAATTTCATCGCTGACAAAATTCGTCTTTTGGAGGATTAATCATGGAACGAATGATCATCATTGACGGGAATTCACTTCTTTTCCGCGCCTATTTCGCTACCGCTTATCCCGGGCAGACGATTATGCGTACCAAGGACGGTATTCCGACGAATGCTGTTTTTGCCTTTTCAAACATGATGAGTAAAATCATTACGGCTCTGGACGGGGATGAACATATCCTAGTGGCTTTCGATACGGGCAAAAAAACATTCCGCCATACCGAAATGGAATCCTATAAAGCTAACCGTAAGGCAACGCCTGATGATTTAATTGTTCAAATGCCAATCGCCCGTGATTTTCTCAAAGCATTGGGGATTTTTACTTTCGAAATGGAAGGTTATGAAGGCGACGATGTCGCCGGTACCGCCGCAGAAGTCGCCACCAAAATGAACTATGATGTCGCTATTTTTACAAGCGACCGTGATTTTCTTCAACTTATCAGCGATAACGTCAAAATCAATATCCTCAAAAAAGGTCTTTCCGACATCGCCGTCATGAATGAAGCGGCACTGATGGCCGAGTATGGCTTAAAACCATCGCAAATACCCGATTATAAAGGTTTATGCGGTGACGCCAGCGATAACATTCCTGGCATCCCCGGCGTCGGTGACAAGACCGCGACCAAACTCATTCAGGAATATGGAACTTTAGAAAACGTCATTGCGAATGCCGCTAATTTGAGTGGAAAACTTGGTCAGAGAATCGCGGAAAACCAAGAACTTGGTCGTCTTTCTCGCCATCTTGCCCTGATCAAACGTGATATAGATCTGCCTTTTAATATCGAAGACACGCTTTATCGTGGCTACGATTTTAATGAAATCAACGATTTCTGCCAGAAATACGAGCTTCGCGCCTTTATGCGCTATCTCACTCCCAAATATAAAATCAACTCATCCTTTAACGCTAATGCCGAAAGCGAAACCATCTCTTCGATTCATAATGTCGTGCTTGGCAATAAAATCGGTATCGCTCTCGATATGGAAAATACCAACTACCATCGGGCCAGCGTTTTTGGCATTGCTCTTTATAACGGAACACACAACTATTACATCACGATTGAAGATGCTAAAAAAGACACCGATTTACTTGCGATTCTTCACAGTCCCGACATTCGTAAATACTGCTTCGATTTCAAAGCCATAAAATGTGCCTTGCATACCTATGGAATTGACATACAAGGTCTATATTTTGATGTGCTCTTAGCAAGTTATATCCTTGATTCAAGTTTGAGCAATTCCCCGGATGCCGTCTTTGGCTTTTTTGGCATTGATATCGTCGCCGCCGAAGACACGGGCGTCAGCTTACTCGACGAAGGCAATCGGCATAAAGCAGCACAGGTAGCCTATCAATCGCTGGCGGTCTATCCAAAAGCGATGGAAGAGATAAAAAAAATCTCTTCGCTTGACCTTTTCCGTGACATCGAAATTCCATTGGCTGATGTCTTAGCAAAAATGGAAATCGAAGGGTTTCCTTTAAACCGCAAAACGCTCGAGGAAATCGGCTCTGAATATCGGATTAAACTCTTAGCGTTAAATGACGAAATATATGAACTAGCAGGAGAAAAATTCAACATCGCCTCTCCAAAACAGGTCGGCGTGATTCTTTATGAGAAACTTGGGCTCCCCGGGAACAAAAAAGGCTCAACATCTGTTGACGCGCTCAAAGGTCTCTCCGGCCGTCATCTGATCGTCGACAAAATCCTTGAGCACCGCAAATATTCCAAACTCATTTCGACCTATATCGATGGTCTGGTCGTTCATATCTGCGATGACGGGAAAATCCACGCCATTTTCAATCAGGCCCTGACCACCACCGGACGCCTCTCTTCCAGCGAACCGAATTTACAGAACATTTCCATCCGTGACGAAGAAGGCAAGTTGATCCGGAAAGCCTTCTATTACGATGACCCAAAAATGAACATTTTAAGCTTCGACTATTCGCAAATCGAGTTACGCGTTTTGGCTAGCCTCAGCAACTGCCAAAACCTCATCGAAGTCTTCAATAACGACCAGGACATTCATACCGAGACGGCCCGACGTATTTTCCACATCGAAGAGGCAGTCACCGGGGCCCAAAGACGCAAGGCCAAAACCGTTAATTTCGGGGTGGTCTATGGCATCTCCGACTGGGGCCTCGCCGAACAACTCGATATCGCTCCATCTGAGGCCAAAGTCATCATCAACACCTTTTATTCCGCTTATCCAGAAATCCGCCAATACTTCCAAAAAATCGTTGAAGACGCTGAGAAAGACGGCTACGTTTCCACGTTGCTCGGGCGCCGCCGTTACCTCCGCGAATTGCACGATGGGAATTACCAAACCCGCGAGTTTGCGAAACGTGCTGCCATCAATGCCCCAATCCAAGGAACTGCCGCTGATTTAATCAAGTTAGCGATGATCAAAATCGACCGTTTTCTCCAAGACCATAACTACCAGACAAAATTAGTCCTTCAAATCCACGATGAACTCCTCTTCCGTGTCCCTGATGATGAAATCGAAAAAGTTTTCCCGGCAATCAAGGAAATCATGGAGACCGCATTAAAACTTAACGTGAAACTTAAAGTCGACGGCGGATATGCCAAAAATTGGCATGAAACTAAGTAGGTGAAACCATGCCTGAATTACCTGAAGTCGAAACCATCAAAACGCTTTTAATCCCGATAGTTAAAGGTGCCACCATCACTCATGTCGACGTCCGTCACCCACGGATGATTAAGTCTGATGTGAATCGCTTTGCCTCGACGCTCATCGGACGAACGATCAACGATGTCACGCGCATCGGAAAATTTCTGATTTTCCACTTATCCGGCGAAGTCGTTCTCATCTCTCATTTACGCATGGAAGGCAAGTATCTCGAACTATACCCCGGCGATCAAGAATCGAAATACGCCCGAACTGTTTTTACTTTTGCGGATGGTCGGCGCCTTTCATATGATGATTCTCGGCGTTTTGGCATCATGCAATTATCGAACGAAAGCCAATATCGTCATGAAGAACCCCTGAACCGTGTCGGCCCAGAACCCTTTGATATCCAAGACATCAATCCCCTTTATAAAAAGTATCAGCGAAGCGGCAAGCCCGTGAAGACAATGCTGCTCGATCAGGCTGTAATGGCAGGACTCGGCAATATTTACGCTGATGAAGTGCTTTTCCGATGCCATCTCCATCCTGAAACACCCTGTAACCTGATCAGCAAGAAACAACTTAAAGAAATCGTGAAACAATCCGTGATTGTCCTCAAAGGTGCCATCAAAGCCGGCGGCTCCACGGTCCGGACTTACCACGCCGCCAACGGGATTGATGGGAATTTCCAGACTGAACTTCTCGCCTATGGACATGTCGGAGAACGCTGCCCAGTCTGCCAAACCCCTTTACGCAAAATCCAGGTCGGCGGGCGAGGCTCCACCTTCTGCCCACACTGCCAAAAAAATAGCGGCCTTCCGCTCGTGGTCGGCATTACCGGTAAAATCGCTTCTGGAAAATCCACCGTCGCCAAACTATTTTCCGAACAAGGCTATGAAACTTTTTCCAGCGATGAAATCGTCCATGAACTCTATGAAAAACCTGCAGTAAAAACACGCCTTGAGAAAATTTTCGGTTCTGAAATTATCGTTCACCGACATATTGACCGTAAGATTGTGGGACAAAAAGTGGCCGCAGATTCAAAACTTAAAAAGCGTCTCGAAAAGCTGATTCATCCTCTGGTGAAAGAAAAACTTATTGCCAAAATCAAGAATGCTAAAGGAAAGATCGTTTTTATCGAAGTTCCACTACTATATGAAGCCCACTTTGAGAATCTCTGCGACTATGTCATTGCCATCAACGTGAGCGATAAGATTCAAAAAAGAAATTTAAAAATCCGGCATGGCAACGATTTCGATTTGGCTCTTGCCATCAACGCCAACAATGCCTTCGACGCTTATAAAGATAAAGTCGATTTTCTCATTACGAACAATAGTGACATCGACTCTCTTGAAAAAAAGTTGGCAGCCGTTCTGGCAAAACTAACCACTAAATAAATTCTGAGATAAAAGCAAGAAAAAAGCGAACATCGCAAGTTCGCTCTTTTTATGGATTAATAAACGCTGATGCCATCTAGTTTAAGCGGTTCACGGCACATCGAGACTAAGAGGCGGGCGAGTTGCTTGGCACGGATTTCCGACGCTTTGCTGACGGAATACATCTGCCCAATTTCATTGATCGTGAAATCGCTTGTGAAGAATGTTAAACGACCATTTTTTGACCGCTCCGATAAAATCGGGTAAAGTATCGTGTCACGCATATAATCGTTTTTATACTCATTGCCAAAATCATCGAAGACCAGCACCGGAACATTGGCGTAATCGTCAAAGGTCTTTTTAAAACCTTCTTTATCCGTAAACGCTAAATCGTTGAGCTCTTTGAGACGAGTTGGCGTATTCAAGAATTCGACCGGGCCTTGGCCATTTCTGATCAGTTCATTAATGATAGCGACCATCATATAGGATTTGCCCATGCGCGGATTACCAGTAAGATAGAGCCATCGCTTGGCTTTTCCTTCAATGACTTCGTCAGCCGCTTTTACGATGGCCATACGGTTCGCCGTCATGTCGATGTTACCGAGGAAAGCTTCGCGCCATTCGATCGGGAAATCGGAAATCCGGTATTGCCGGTCCTGTTCCCATTTACGGATGATTTTTTCGCACGGATCAAATGAACGTTCGACAAAGTTACCGTCTAGAGAAAGTTTTAATTGGAGATGTGGATGAGGCTTCTGGCACTGGTCGACGCCCGGACAGTTTTGGCAATAATGATAGTCTTCCTGATAGTCAAGAAAACTGGCGAGATGCGCCCGGACTTGTTCGGGTGTGACATTCATCGCTTTGATGTTGTTATAAACGGCAGAATCGGAACGAAGATCATTGATAGCTTTATCCGCGAATGCGTCTAGATTGCCTACCTCGATTTTCGGAGGTTTTACTTTTTCCATTATTTGCCTTCCTCGTTCTTCTTTTTGTACTTATCCATCAAGGATGCGAAATCCGCGTCTGGCTTCGAGTTTGGGACAGTTTCCGGAACCGGAGCGATTTCCGGCTCAGGCGTTACCGTTTTGGCGCTGCGGCGGCCGCTATTATGGATTTTGCGTAGATAGTTCATCGCGTCGATTGCCGTCGTGATTTGTTCACGGGCTAACGAAGCGCCGATTTTTTCTGTTAATGCTCGTGATAGGATGTTTTTATTTACTTCCAACACATAGTCGACCAAAGCGTTGATTACGGGGTTGGTCAATCCAAGTTTGGAGGAGATGTCATCAATCAGCACTAAATCCGGTTTGGTCGGGATGGTGTTGTTTTGTTTGAAACGGAGATAATCTTTGGGAGAACTTTCTTCCATTAGTTTAATCTTCTCGGCAATGGCGGCTGAACTGGTAGGCATCGCGTTAGCGCCTTTTTGGCTCTTCCACACATTTTTATACTTGGTCTCTTCACGGCATAGCGTGCCGAGACGATAAAAATCAACGCGTTCTTCTTTCACCGCTTCTGGGTGATAGGCATGGAGGACAAGATTGGCCATCGATTCTTCGTCAATGCCGTAGAGCATCGCGATCCGTTCGATTTCGGTCAATTGTGGTTGCGACAGCGCGGATTGCTGCAATGCGCCTTTATCCTTAATTTCATTGAAAAAAACATTGAAATCGAAAGAAACGGTGGCTTTTCCCACGACGCGCCCTTTGGCATCGTTCTTTTGCCCGAGTTTAAAAGCAGGGTCATCGAAATTGGGATTGAATACTTCGATAAAGCTGGCAGTGATATCCCTATAATCTTGTGGCTTTTCTTCGTCTTGGAAATAAGTGGAAAGGCGGCGTGCTTCTTTTTCCCCAAGATATTTATTTAGTAAACCCGAGAACAAGGCATCGTCAAAGAACTCATATGGGGTTTTTGGCGCGTAGAGTTCATAGATGAAATAACGAATTTCGTTCTCTTTTTTATAGTATGTTTTGAGTAAGCCGACCGCTTCAAGCGCCGCTTTCGCTTTGGTGAAAGCGCCGGCGTTGATTTGCATCACGGCAAACAAGTGATCGTGGGTAAAGACATCGAGATATCTTTCGTGTTCGCTCCACAAGGTAAAATACACGGCGAGAGCCGAGTGGCCGATAAGGGGTTGGTAAAGTTCACAAACGATCTTGCGGTCGAAGTCCGTGAGAATGGATGCGAAACGGATTTCCAGAAAATCTTCCGGGCTAATAAATTCCATCGCATTCACCTCCAGTGGAAACGTAACGTCATTATAGCATCTGAAAAGGCCGATTTTCCAGACAATTGAGGCAGTTTTTTGTGATCATAAAAAAGACGATTGTGGATACTTTTCCACCATTCAGTAAAAAATGCCGTTTTTATCGTGTGATAAGAAAGTGGAAAATCCATGATATCCTTTTGAGAAAAAAATGACATTATTTTTGTTTGTTGGCAGTTATTGTAAAACCCAAGTAAATAATGCTACTATAGTAAACGCTTAACGAAAGAGGAAAACCATGAGCGCAAAAGAAATTTGGCGAGAGCTCAATACTGATAATATTGAGGGTGCTGATGTCATCATAATGGGTGTCCCGTTTGATGAAAATGTTTCGTGCGGAAAAGGCGCGGCGCAAGCCCCGGCTAAAATGCGCGAATTATCTGTTTACTTGCCGCCCGTAACCGAAGAAGGAAAAATCATTAAGGGATTAACCCTCTGTGACTTCGGCGATGTTGAGAAGAGTCCCCATGAAAATGTCGTGCAATACTTTAACCGCGTCTCGGCCAAAGCCCAAAAAGTTTTTGACCTTAATAAATTCCCCATATTCCTAGGCGGAGACCACTCCGTCAGCATTCCGCTCAGACGTGCGTTTGCCCATCATTACAAAAACGAAAAAATCGGTATCATTCATTTCGATGCTCACGCCGATATCTGTGATATTTATGATGATAATAAATTGTCACATGCCTGCGTGAACGCCCGTTCGGTGGACGATGGTTTTGCTCCCGGCAGCATCTTGGCTTTCGGCATTCGTTCCTTTGAAATCCAGGAACTCGAATTTTACGAAAAACATCCCGAATCCCACGTCATGACCGCGCATCAGTTATCTGAGAAAACCGTCACACAGGCCGTTGCTGATATATGCCAAATCTTTGATGCCAGTTATCACGCCATTTATCTCTCCATCGACATCGACTGCTTAGATCCCTCTGCCGCACCAGGAACCGGTACGCCGGAAGCCGGCGGTTTGACTTCTCGTTTTGTTCTCGACACCGTGAAAGCAATCTGTGCTCGCTTGCCCATTCGGGCGTTGGATGTCGTCGAAGTCTCGCCACCGCACGATACCAATGACATCACGTCATGGGCTGCGCTAAAATTGATCCTCGAAACAATCTATTATGTGAACCATAAAAAGGAGAGTGCCCGATGAAACATATCATGCTGGATGCCTATGGCGCTGACGAAAGCCGTTTGAATGACGTTAAATACATCAATAATTCTCTCAATTTAATTGCTGAAAAGATTGGCGTCGTGACCGTCGCCCCACCGTTTTTATTACCCTACTACTATGGTTTAGAACCCGAAGATGTCGGTATCAGCTCGTTTGTTTTTCTCAAAGGCGGGCACATTACCATTCATACATTCCCACTGCGCGAATGCTATTTCGTTGATATGGTTTTTGATGGTGAATTTGACGCAGAAAAAACCCGTGAGTTATTTAAAAAAGCCTTCCCTTTTGATGAGACAAAAAGCGAATTCTTAGTCGAAGACCGCGACCTCGTCAAAACCTTTGAACGGCCTTTTAATCCAGAAGATATTTTTGGCCCACACATTTTTGCCAAAATCCTTGCCTATAAAGTACCGACACTAGATAGCATTTTCGATTTTTTGGAAAATCTGATTCCCGAGCTCAACATGACTCCCATCATTCGCCCCTATGTTATCAAGAATGCTGTCACGAATCCGACCTACTTATCGGGTATCGTGATGATTGCCGAAAGCCACATCAGTTTCCATTACAACATCCAGACCAAAATCATCTATTTCGATATCTTCAGCTGCAAGATGTTCGATTACTCTAAAATAGTCAAAAACCTTTCAAAAGACCTTGGCATACTGACTTCTTACGTCGTCATCGCCCGCGGCAGCAAACACAAATTTAATAAAGCAACCAAAGGCAACCATCACCCGATCAGTGGCAAAGTAAAAGCCTATAACTCGGCGTGGAAAGACAATATCCTGAAATAATGTTTACGGGCCCTCCGCATTTACGCCGGGCCCTTTTTTTATTTTTTGGCATCCGATGAGTATATTATTGATGGAACTTAATGGATCCGTGCTTTTGCTAAGCAACATAGTTGCTCAAAGGCCGCGAGTTTATTCTTCTAATGCGTTATCATAAATGATAATATTAACTTGTTAGATTTTGATTGGAGGAATTTTACATGGTTACTCGTATTGGTGTCTTGACTTCTGGCGGCGACTCCCCCGGAATGAACGCCGCGATCCGCGCCATCGTCCGCGCCGGTCTCAAGGCTGGAAAAGAAATGTACGTCATTTATGACGGTTATAAAGGTCTCGTCGAAGGTTCAATTGAAAAAGTTGACCGTACTTTCGTCGCCAACATCATCGCTTGGGGCGGCACCGTCATCCGCAGTGCCCGCTTACCAGAATTTGCTGATATTGAAGTTCGGAAAAAAGGAGTTGAACAGTTAAAAAAATATGGTATTGACGCCCTTGTCGTCATCGGTGGCGACGGTACCTATTTAGGCGCCAAGAAATTGACCGAAATGGGCATCAACTGCATCGGCCTTCCGGGCACAATCGATAATGACTTGGCCTGTACCGATTACACCATCGGTTTTGATACCGCTTTAAATACCATCGTCCAATGTGTCGATAAGTTACGTGATACGAGTTCCTCGCATCAACGTTGCTCCGTCATCGAAGTCATGGGAAATCACTGCGGCGATCTAGCCCTCTATTCCGGCGTCGCTTGTGGCGCTGAACTCATTATTTCTCCGGACCATCAACTTCCAAAAGAAGAAGTGATGGCTACTTTGCGCGATTTAAAGATGCACAGCAAACGCCATGCGCTTGTCATCGTCAGCGAAAAATTATTTGATGTCAAAGACTTGGCCCGCGAAATCGAGATTGAAACCGGTTTTGAATCCCGCGCTGAAGTTTTGGGTCGCATCCAAAGAGGCGGTTCCCCCACCGCATTTGACCGTATTTTAGCCGCACGGATGGGTGTTTTTGCCATCGAGTTATTGCTTCAAGGCAAGAGTGGCCGCTGTGTCGGCATCGTTCAAAATCACCTTATTGATTACGATATTTACGAAGCCCTCAAAATGGAACGTGACAAGCACGTACAATTACTAAACGTCATCGCTACCCTGAAATAACAGGTGGGAGATTTCTTATGATCAACATCAACAAGAAAACGAAAATTATTTGCACCATCGGGCCCGCAAGCGATACCTATGAAAAACTCTTGGAACTCGTCGGCGCTGGCATGAACGTCGTCCGGCTCAATTTTGCACACGGAGACTATGCCGGTCACGCCGCGAAAATCCAACTCGTCCGTCGCATCGAAAAGGAACATGGCGTTTTTATTCCCGTCATGATCGATATGAAAGGTCCGGAAATCCGGACGGGTCTCTTAGAAGGCGGCACCGCACTCATCGAACGCGGCGCAGTCATTCGTATCGCAATGGAACCCCTGCTTGGAAACGCAAAGAAATTTTCGGTTTCCTATAAACGTCTTTTTGATGACGTCAACGTTGGCGATCATCTCAAAATCGACGATGGTAACCTCGATTTAATCGTCACCGAAAAAGATAACTCTGCCCGTGAACTCATCGTCAAAGCCGAAAATACCCACTTATTGAAAGACCATAAGGGACTCAATGCCCCATTTGCCCGTTTATCAATGCCATACATCTCTCCGAAGGATGAACAAGATTTGAAGTTTGGCTGCGAAAATGATGCCGACATGGTTGCCACTAGTTTTACCCGAAGGCCACAAGACGTCCTGGATGTCAAAGCGATTTTAGCGCGCTATGGCAAACCCAATATGCCAATCATCGCAAAAATCGAAAATCCCGAAGGCGTCGAACACCTTGATCAAATTTTAAAAATTGTCGATGGCATCATGGTCGCACGTGGCGACTTAGGCGTCGAAATCCCACCCGAACAAGTACCGCTTGTTCAAAAAGAAATCGTCCATAAATGCCGTGTTGCCGGAAAACCGGTGATTACCGCTACGCAAATGCTTGACAGTATGCAAACGCATCCGCGTCCGACACGCGCAGAGGTCAGTGACGTTGCCAACGCTATCGTTGAAAGCACTGATGCCATCATGCTTTCTGCCGAATCCGCATCTGGCGAATATCCAGTCGAAGCCACTGAAATGCAAGCAAAAATAGCCGCAACGATGGAACGCGAACTTGATTATAAACAAATGGCACATGATGCTTATGAAACTAGCGATAAAGTGAACAGCGACGCAATTGCTAACTCGGTCGCCAATACCGCGCTGCTCATTGGTGCTGAATTGATCGTCTGTTTCTCCGAGACCGGCGAATCGGCAAAACGGATTTCCAAAGCGCGTCCTTGCGCTCCGGTCATCGCGATTTCGAATAGTCGCTGCGCCGTCATGCAACTCGGTCTCGTCTGGGGCATTCACGGCGTGCTCATTTCCACGATGCCGCAATTTATTGAAGACATGGAAGTTTTAGCCCTCTTAAAAGCCCGTCAACTTGGCTTTAAACCCGGTGATCATATCATTCTTACCGGCGGAACCCCGACTGGCGCCGGCAAGACCAACTTTATGAAAATCTTAATGATAAACGAGTTAAAGGATATCTAGAATGAGAAACGTCATCGCCCTTGATATCGGCGGGACTAACATCCGCGCCGCTATCATTGATGAAAACCTGAATATTGTTAAAGTAATCCGCAAATCGACATTAATCGGATCCATCAATCTTTTTTTAGAGCAGATTTGCGCTTTTATCGATGAGCTGAATCCTAAAGAGGCGCGCAGCGCCGCGATTGTCGCAGGCGTTCCCGGAAGAGTGCGCTGGGACGGTTTTATCGATGCTCTGCCGAACATCCACATCGACAATATTCCGTTACGGGCATTTTTAGAAGCTCGGTACGGCATTCCGGTTTATGTCGCTAATGATGCCGAAGTGGCCGCCTTGGCAGAAGCTATCGCCGGTGCTGGAAAAAGCTTGAAGAGTTCTTATTTCGTCACGATTTCCACTGGCATTGGCGGCGCACTTGTCGTCGATAAAAAACTGAAAAAAGCCTCCTATGAAATCGGCCATACGCTCTTCCCCTACCACGGAGAGTACTACGAATTCGAAAAAATCGCATCAGGTACGGGCATCGAGAAATTGCTCCAGCTTAACGGCATCAAGATTGCCCAAACCTATCAATTTTTCGAAAAAGTCAGCGCTCAAGATCCCCTATTCATGGGCGTCTATTCGGATTGGCTCAATTTACTGGCTTCTTTTTTCCGTTATATCAAGAACACTTTTGAACCAGAAATGATAGTATTATCTGGTGGCGTATTAAAATCAGCTTCGGTATTCTTCAATGACCTTCAAAACAAAATTCCAGAGGTACCTTTAGCCATCGCTCATTATGAACAAGACGCGGGTTTAATCGGGGCGGCATGCTTTGCTTTCTCGATGTTATAATATAAACTGACATCACACAGTGATAGAAAAAAAGGAGAAACTATGAGCAAACTTATTGTTACATCCGACTCAACTTGCGCAATTTCCCGAGCAGAAGCTGAAAAAAAGGGTTTACCCATTATGCCGTTGAATGTCATCGTCGATGGAAAAGAATACCACGATGGCGTTGACATCACGAATGAACAATTGTCGGCATTCATGGTCAAGGGCGCGAAAATCCAAACCAGCACCCCAACTCCTGTCGAGATTGAAGAATTTTTCAATAAGATATTTGCCCAAGGATACGAAGAAATCGTTCACTTCACTATCTCAAGCAAATTATCATCCATGTTTGATTTATTTACTCTCACCTGCCGCAACCTCTATGGCGACAAGGTGACCGTTATTGACTCGCTCGCCGTTTGCTCATTCATGGGTAATCATGTTCTGACCGCGGTAGAGTTAGCTAAACAAGGCAAAAAACGTGAAGAAATCGTTAAAATCATCGCTACGCGTCTTGCGAGCGAACGGATCTTCTTCATTCCCGAGTCCTTGACCTATTTGAAGCGTGGCGGACGAATTTCTCCGGCTGTTGCCGCCCTTGGCAATCTCATTAACTTAAAACCAGTCCTTGCCTTTAAAAACGGAGCCATCGAAAAGGACGGCGCCACTCGTAATATCAAGAAGACGATTCAAGAAGAATTAGTGAAAATGAAATTCAAAGCCTACTCGCCTAAAAAGTATGAAGTTCACGTCATTATTTTTGATACCTCGGCCGCGACTCTTGAAGTGGTTCGCTCCGGGATCGAGAAGTTCTTACCTGACTTTGATGTAAAAGTAACCCCAATGTCCATTAACGTCGCCGCTCATGCTGGCCCGGGTACGATTGGCATCGGAATCAACTACAAAGTCAACGCGCAATAATTGACATCTCCATTCGAACTCACTAGAATACTTCTATAGCATCGAAGAAGACATGTCGCCCCTTGGCAATTCACAGAGAAGGAATCATTGATGAGAGATTCCCAAGTGCCCCTCGGCGATACCGCTTCCGAGCTTCTTACGATAAGTAAGACGCCGCTCCCGTTAAGAGTGTCAAGCGTACATCCTATGGATGTAAATTAAGGTGGTACCGCGCAACTAGCGTCCTTATATAGGGCGCTTTTTATTTTCTTAAAGGAGGAGTTTTATGAAACTCATATTACCAGACGGCAAGCCATTAGAAGTCGAAAAAGGAAAATCCGGTCGCGAGGTCGCCCGGGCTATTTCTATTTCGCTCGAGAAAAAAGCCCTCGCCTACTCACTCGATGGGGTATTACATGATTTAGATACGGTTTTACCAGGTGAAGGACAATTTGCCTTAATCACTGACAAATCGCCGGAAGCCAGCGATCTGCTCAACCACTCCACCTCGCACTTGTTAGCCCAAGCGGTCCAACACCTTTACCCCAAGGCGTTATTTGGATTCGGGCCAAGCATCGAGAAAGGTTTTTATTATGACATTGATTTCAACGAACCGATTTCGGAAGAACAATTTCCAAAAATCGAAGAAGAAATGTTGAAAATCGCTCATAGTAATCTCCCGATCGTCCGTAAGGACATTTCGCGGAATGAAGCCTTGGTCCTATTTAAGGACAATCCCTACAAGGTCGAGTTGATTAAAGAAATCCTTGAACCGATCAGTATTTATACTCAAGGCGATTTCTTCGACCTCTGCCACGGCCCACACGTGCCTTCTACGGGCTTTATCAAGCACTTCAAGCTTTTATCGATTGCCGGCGCTTACTGGCGTGGTGACTCGAAGAACAAGCAATTAGTGCGCATCTACGGCACCTCGTTCTTCAGCGAAGAAGAATTAAAGAAACATTTATCTGATATTGAGGAACGGAAGAAAAGAGACCACCGCAAACTTGGTCGTGAATTAGGTTTATTCATGATCAGCGATTTTGGTCCGGGATTCCCCTTCTGGTTACCCAATGGCCTCATTTTACGCAAGACCCTCGAAAACTTCTGGTATGACATCCATACCCGCGAAGGTTATGTTTTCGTTCAGACCCCAATCATGCTTTCCAAAGAACTTTGGGAAGTCTCAGGACACTGGGCAAATTACAATGACGCGATGTACACGAGCAAAATCGACGAAAAAGAATTTGCCATCAAGCCGATGAACTGCCCCGGCGGCATTCTCATTTTCAAAAACTCGCTCCACTCCTATAAAGATTTACCGATCCGCATGGGCGAACTTGGGCTGGTCCACCGCCATGAAGCATCTGGCGCTCTCTCAGGTTTATTCCGTGTCCGTGCCTTTACTCAAGATGATGCACATATTTTCTGCACGAAAGAACAGCTGAATGATGAAATCGAACGCTTACTGAAACTGTTCGATAAAGTCTACAGTATTTTTGGTCTTGAATACGATATTGAACTGTCAACCCGTCCCGAAAAGAAATACATCGGCGACATCGCGATTTGGAACCAATCGGAAAAAATCCTTGCAGAAGTCTGTGCAAAAGCCGGAAAGAAAATCAAAATCAATCCCGGGGACGGCGCTTTCTATGGTCCTAAACTCGATTTCAAGATTCACGACTCAATGGGTCGCGTTTGGCAATGCGGAACAATTCAACTCGATATGAACTTGCCGCAACGTTTTGATTTAAGCTATGTTGATCAGAACAATGAAAAAGTCCGCCCAATCATGCTGCACCGCGTCGTCTTCGGCAGCATCGAACGTTTCATCGGCATCATCACCGAGCATTTCGGTGGCGCGTTCCCCACATGGCTAGCCCCTGTCCAGATTGAGATTTTGCCGGTCAATAATGCAATCCATGCCGAAACCGCCGCTAAACTCAAGGAATTATTCCTCGATAACGGTCTTCGCCCACAAATCGATAATAGTGAAGAAAAACTCGGCTATCGTCTACGGAATAGCCAGATGATGAAGATTCCTTATACGCTCGTCATCGGTGATAACGAGATGAAAGACGGCACCGTCACTTATCGCTTATTTGGTCAAAAAGAACAGGTGACTGTCAAGATTGAGGATTTCTTATCCTTGATCCAACAGGACATTAAAGAAAAACGCTTACTCAAAGGCGAATAGGGACACTCAATTTATTTAATTCTAGTAAAGGACGGCTTGTAAAAAACGAGTCGTCCTTTCATTTTGTGGATTCTTAAAAATGGCTTCTGGGGTACCTTGTTCGATAATCATGCCGTCATCCATAAAAATGACGCGATCCGCCACTTCTTTGGCAAATCCCATTTCATGCGTAACGATGACCATTGTCATACCCTTTTTAGCGAGATCCTTAATGACGTTGAGGACTTCTTTTACCATTTCTGGGTCAAGTGCACTGGTAGGCTCGTCAAAGAGCATGATATAGGGATGCATGGCAAGCGCCCGGGCAATGGCTAACCGTTGTTTTTGACCACCCGATAAAACTTTGGGGTAAACATCCGCTTTCTCTTCAAGACCAACCATTTTCAATAGTTGTAATGCTTCTTTTTCGCTAGCGGCTTTGTCTTGCCCACGAACGTTAATCGGCGCTAATGTAATATTCTCGAGCACTTTGAGATGAGGGAAAAGATTGAATGACTGAAAAACCATTCCCATCCCAGAACGGAGTTCGTTTAAAGATTGTTCGTTGAGCTTTTTTGAGTGAGTAGAGTGATCAAATAAAATTTGCTGGCGAAAAACAACTTTTCCGCTTGTCGGCATCTCGAGTAAATTCAAACATCTCAATAAGGTGGATTTACCGCTCCCAGATGGGCCAATAATGACAATGACCTCGCCACTTTCGATCGTAAAGTCTATGCCCTTTAGGACTTCCAAATCATCAAATTGCTTGGTCAATGCCGAAACAATGACAATGGGTTCATTAGGCATATTTTTTCCACCTTTTCTCTACCTTGTGTAGGAATTTTGAAATCGTGAAAGTGACGATAAAGTACAATACGGCCGCAAAAATGAGAGCCTCGAAAATACGAAATGTCTGACTCTTCATAATATTTGTGATACGCATCAAATCAGTAATGCCGATAATCGAAACAATCGACGATTCTTTGACGATTGTGACGAATTCATTTCCGATAGCAGGCAAAACGTTTTTTACGGCTTGGGGGATAATGACGCGGCGCATGGTTTGAGCATAACTTAAACCAAGACTGCGAGAGGCCTCCGTTTGCCCTTTGTCAACAGCTTGTATACCCGCCCGAATGATTTCAGCCACATAGGCTGAACTATTAATGGAAAGAGCTAAAACACCTGCAACAAATATCGGAATATTGATACCAAAAGCAATCGGAATCCCATATGCAATTAAATATAATTGTAAGAGACTCGGCGTTCCTCTGATGATTTCGACATAAGCTGAGGCTGGCCCAGAAATCCATTTATTCGCTGACAAGCGCATCAGCGAAATCGGTATACCTAAAAGTAATCCGAAAACCACTGTCGCGATGGAAAACCCAATCGTGACAAGCAGTCCTTGGAAAAATAAAGGCAGATAGGGTAATAAAGACGAAAAATCTATTCCCATCGCAATTATGAAGCCTGAGCAGCATCCTCAACCGCTTGAACATACAATTGATATAAGGAACCGTCTTCAGTAATCGAGGCAATGACCTGATTAACGATGGCAAGCAAATCGTCTCGGCCTTTTAAAACGGCAAAAGCATAGCCTGCATCATCAGGAAACTGGAGACCTTGAACAATCTTGAGGCCGCTATTGGCAGAAATGATCGTTTCAGCAACAGGCTCTTCGACGAGCAATCCTGCACTATTTCCTGCTAAAACATCTAGAACCAGTGTAGAAAGATCTGCTAAAGCGTTGACTGAGCCACTTGATCCGACCACATCGGAGGCCATCCATTCTTGGACTGTTCCAAGTTGAGCATCAATTCTTAAACCTTCAAGATCTGAAATTGAAGCAATCGTCGAATCGGTAGGAACAACCAAAACCGTTTGGGCCAAATAATAAACATCAGAGAAATCAACGACTTCAGCTCGTTCGGGGGTGATTGAAAAAGCAGCTGCAATCATGTCTATTTGCTCTGCTTGGAGTGCGCCAACTAATCCGTCGAAGTCCATGTTCTTAAAGCTCACTTTGACAGTTGTGTCAGCACTTTCGCTGATGGCCTTGCCAATTAACTTGGTGACCTCAATATCCAGCCCTTGGATTTCTGATGTAAAGCACATACCGAGAATCTTCGTTTTGCATCCCACAAATTCAAATGGGGGATATTCAGCATTCGTGCCAATGACAATTGACTTGTGTTCGATGATTCCGGTAAGGTTACCACCACTGGATACAACACTGGATGAACAGGCTGTCAACATTGAAAATAAAACAGCAGCAGATAGGATTGACGAGAATTTAGTAACGAGTTTCATGTAATTTGCCTCCTTTATGGCTATGAACACGTTTCTGGAAATGAAAAAAACATCCCCAGACAAATTTCTAAGGACGCCTTTATTGAAGCGCGGTACCACCTTAGTTCATCGTGAACGCACGATGCCCTTTAACTTGTTAACGCCAAGCGCGTATAACCAGAAAGAAATTCTGACTATCAGCTCGAAGATGCGTTCTGATGCTCCATTTTCGCCACGCTTCCATCGGCCGCGGCTCGCTATTGAAGAAAGCACCGTACTACCTCTTGTCCTTGCTTTATGCAACACATTATAATAGTTTTTTTATTGATGTCAATCGATTTTTTCGTACCTTTTTTTCGAGACGGAATTACTCCCTTTTTATGGCACTTTTATTTTTCAATTGACTCACCATTTCTTTAAATAGCTTCCAGTTGCAACAACAAATGATATCTGAATATATTTCGTTGACATATTACATTGTGGATGATAATATAAACACGCAAACAAAATACGTAGAAAGAAGAGGCGCCCGCTTCTCACCCGATTCGGTTACCGAATAGGTTACAAAGCTACTGTTAAGTCTTTGAATCACAGAATGGGCGCGTCAGGCGTCCGTTTTTTATTTAGCAAGGAGTGATAATTATCAACAGTTCATACCCAAACCAAAAACCCGACAACAGAAATACTGATCTCGTTAATGAGCTTATCCGCTTTCCGGAACTGCTCGTTATTGGTCCCAATGGCGAATCCTTGGGCCAGATGAGCCGTTATACCGCTCTGCAGACTGCCGACCGTTATGGTTTGGACTTGCTTTGCGTGGCGCCTGGCGCCCGCATTCCTGTCTGTAAGATTCTTGATTACGGAAAATATCGCTTCGAAAATCAGAAAAAGATTAAAGAGGCTAAAAAGAATCAGCACATCGTGGAAATAAAAGAAGTACAACTTACACCGCAAATCGGCGCTCACGACCTAGATACAAAGGTCAGAGCCGCGATTGGCTGGCTGCAAGAAGGAAATAAAGTCAAAGTCGGCGTTCGCTTCCGTGGACGTCAACTAAGTCACATTGAAGTCGGTGAGGAAGTAATGACAAAATTCATTGCCCTCGTCGAAGAATTCGCGACTGTCGAGAAGAAACCCTTGCTTGATGGCAAGTGGCTCAACGCTGTGTTAGCATCAAAGGTCAAAAAATAGGAGGAAAATTTTTATGCCAAAGATGAAAAGCAAAAAAGCTTTAACAAAAAGAGTAAAAGTTACGGGAAGCGGCAAGCTGATGAGAAAATCTGCTTACACCTCGCATTTAGCCCCGAACAAAACGACCAAGCAGAAACGTCATTTAAGAAAATCGCATCCAATCAGTGCATCCGATTATAAGCGGATTAAATTCTTGATTCAGAAGTAGGAGGAAATAACAATGGCAAGAGTAAAAGGTGGCCCAGCCACAAGACAGAGACGCAAAAAAGTATTAAAGAGAGCTTCCGGTTTCTTCGGTAGCAAACATATCTTATTTAAGACCGCTAAAGAACAATTGATGCACTCGGGTCAATATGCATATGTTGGCCGTCGCTTAGTCAAACGTGACTATCGTAAATTGTGGATCAAACGTATCAACGCCGCGTGCAGAATGTGCGATATCAGCTATAGCCAATTCATGTTTGGCTTAAAGAAAGCAAGCATCGGCATTAACCGCAAGATGTTAAGTGAAATGGCCATCAGCGATTTCACCGCCTTCCAAAGTTTGGTTTCTACCGCGAAAAAAGAAATCGCCAAGAAATAACTTTTTCTTCCCGTTTTTAAAAAAGAAAATGCCGGCAAAACCGGCATTTTTTTATTTTAATCGAGTACTTTATCAAATCGACAAAATTATTGTTTTTTGCCAGATTTTTCGGAATCTTCGTAGCGAACGACAATCTGATTGAAAGGAATCTCAATTCCCTCTTTATCAAAAAGTATCTTCATATATTTGTTTAAGTCGCGGGTCACTTGGCCTTTTTTAGTCTCATCTGTGCGGGCATAAATACGAAGAACAACGGAGGACTCGCCTAAAGACTGAACGCCTTTGTAAAACGGACCCTCGATAATTTCAGGGATTTTTACCTTCATATCGTCAAGATGTTCTTTAATAATCTTCTCTACGCGCTCGATGTCTTCAGAGTAAGAAATCGAGATATCGCAGACTGATGGTGATGGGTTGATTGATGTATTGATGGTCATGCGTAAATCCGAGTTATTCATAACCATGACATCACCATTAACGTCTTCGAATGTTGTTGTCCGAACGCCGATTTCCAAGACAGTGCCGCGGAAGCCCGCGACTTGGATAATGTCGCCAACAACGAATTGTTTCTCGAAAATGATGAATAATCCGGCGATGACGTCCTCAATGAGGCTCTGAGCTCCAAAGCTTAATGCTAAGCCTAAGATGCCTGCGCCAGCGAGTAAGGTTGGAGTTTCAACGCCCCAAGCGCTGAGAATTAAGAAAACGCCGGCGACGGCACTTCCATATTTGAATATGCTCCGGATGATAATCCAAATCGTGGAACGATGGCTCCGTTTTCGGACGATCAGTGAGATGAGCATGTAAACCACTTGGTTAAGTGCCCAGACAAAGAAGAGAATCCCCGCTGTTTCAAGCAAAATCAACGAGTTGGTCTGGACAAAGTTGACCACATTGAAGAATTTGCCAAGGGAATTAGCAACTAGGTTGCCAAATGGCGTGTCCCCGAAGAATATACCTACGATGAACGTAAATAAAACCACTGCAAGGATGATGGAGAGAACGATGATTGTGCGAAGTGTACCCGGCTTAATTTTTTTCTTTGACATAATATTTTCCTCTTTCTTATATGCTTTCTTTACAGCACCGAGCTATAAAGTAAACAACTATAATAAACGACACTGTTGACCGTTTTATCACATAATATTTCAAAAGTGTATCCTGCATACCCTTGTTTTGAAATAGACGTCGTGTAAATACGTTGTGCGACATCTGGCGTCTCAGTTAAAAGTATTCCGCTTGTGACATACATCATGTTATCCGGAGTTCCAAAAAGAATCATATAAGAGAAATTGCTAAGGACGAATTGTGGGTCGTCAACCAGTACAGTCACCTCGTAAGAGTATGCGGTTTCTGAGATAGAGACCTGGAATGTGTAGAAAGGAGTTAAGTTGAATTCTGTCGTTTGAAGAATTCTATTTACGGTTTCAGAAGTATTTGGATCGATGTAAGAGGCAACAAGTTTTGCTGTAAAAAGAGGCCCGGCATAACTTAAGTTCCCAAAATAAATTGTTTGCATGTTAAATCCTTGGTTAGGCATGCTGGTGGGACTTGGAGCGGAAGGCACGCTTTTGCTGTCGATTAAAATTTCATTCGCAAATAGTTCAACAGTAAAAGCTACTTCAACGAGAGTGGTTGGCTCGCTAAAAAATGAAAATTGAGCAAAATCGTAACCAATATCGCTAAGTGACATGTTAGCCATAACGAAAACCGGCGTTTCAAATTGCATTTCATCAAGTATAACGGTTTCCAAATTTGTCAAAATGGCAACCAAGCGTAAGAAAACAGTTGAATTAAAGTTTGGTATGCCTTCAATCCAAGAATCTTGAGAGTAATTGGAAATCGAAATTGACAGGTAATTTTGCGGTACGATCGACGGATTTGCGAGAAGTACATCAGTAGGAACATAAGCGTATTGTAAAGAGATACTAGAAACTTCAGCTAATGGGTCTTCGTAATAAGTCGAAATATTATAGCGTAACATTTCAGGATTAGTTTGAAGGTCAATGGTTTCGTCAAGCAAAAAACTATTAATAGTGCCAGATAAAATTTGGGGCACGTTAGGTAACGTAGTAAATTCGATTGTCTGAAGTTCATCGTTCTTTAAAATCTGTGTTTCTGGATCGGTATACTCGGCCCAAAGAACTGCAGAATATGTAGTTTCTGGAGACAAATTATCAATCAATACAGTATGCGGCCCAGTTTGTTCTAGCGGGTCAGTCGGTAGCTCAATCGGCAAAGTATCTACAAGTGTTTCACCTAAATATAGTTCGATAGAGAAAGAAACCTCAATCGTCAAGGGCTGCTCAATATAGAAAATCAGTTCAGCAAAATCAATGCTGACATTCGACGGGTACAAAAAGGCCGAAACGACGAATGGCGTAGTAAATTGCACATCATCGAGAACAACAGTATCGGAATTTGTTAATGTGGCAACAAAACGGACAAATACCGTGTAATTAAAGTTAGGAATATTTTCAATCCAAGTATCTTGAGTAGTATAGTAAACCGATACTGATTCGTAGTATTCGGGAACTGCAAGAGGGTTTTCAATGACCATTTCGGTCGGCAAGAAACCATATTGTAAGCTAAGGCTTGCTGTTTCGAGTTGCGGGTCTTGGTAAAAAGTCGAAATACTATATCGTAAAAACTGGGGTCTCGTCGATAAATCGATGCTACTATCAATTTCATAGCCAGTAATGATGCCGGATAATGTATCAGAAGGGACAAATAATGTCGAGAAATCAACAGTTTGAACTTCTGTGTTCATTTGTTCGAATGTGTACGGATCAATATACTCTGCCATTAAAACTGCCCGATACATTGTCTCAGGGGTTAGGTTATCAAATCTGATAATCACCTGTTGAAACTCCGCGTAGGAACTAGTCGTTTGTTCTTCAACAACTTTGGAGTCAATTAATTTCTCACCTTTATAAAGAAGAACAGTAAAAGCGGCATCAACTTTCGAAAATTGCTCAGAGAAAAATGCAAATTCGACGAAATCAGAACCTACGTTCGTCTGATAGATAGAAGCATAAAGAATGAATGGCGTCGAGAATTGGAGGCTATCAAAGGTAACAACCTCGGAGCTGGAAAGATAGGCAATAAAGCGCACAAAAACGACATTATTATAATTCGGTATATTTTCAATCCAAGATTCTTGCGTATTGCCTGTAATGGGAATTGTTTCGAAAAATTCGGGAACAGCTTCAGGATCGTAGTCCAACACATAGGAAGAGAGATATCCATATTCTAAACTGAGGCTGCTTACAACAGACTGAGGGTCATCGTACAAGGTCGAAACGCTATACCTTAATTGTTCTTGGTTAGAAGATAAATCGATATTTTCGTCAAGATGATAATCAATAATCGCGCCAGAAAGAGTATGAGAAGCAACTACTGATTGTTTGGTCAATATTTCTTCACCAAATCCTCTTTTTGCCCTCACCGATAATGTATATTCACTATTTTCATAGGCCATTAAATGAGTTCCAGATGAGGTTCCAAGCTCAATCGGTTCTTCGTAACGTTCATAAGGACTTTCAATAACCACTTTCAAAGATCCGGCAGTAATCGTCAGCTCTGGATCAGAAACATTTACTCGATAAACGATCTCAGTACTTACAGCAGATAAAAGAAGAAAACGCGCGGCAGCGGGCTCGGCAGGTGCAGACGAAACAACTACGGTAACAGCAACAACCGCAGTCACAGCAAAACTTGCGAGCATTTTTGAAATCATTTCTCGCCGTAAATTTTCATCGCGTTGTTTTTTAATTTTTTCTAAAGACATTTGATTCTCTCCAAAAAGGTAGGGAATATTACTACATAAAGTCTATTAAACTAGTTTAAAAAAGTCTACACAAAAGAGAAAATTGCATAAAAAAATAGGTTTATAGATATTTTTCTAGGTCGAATTTTTCCGAGATTAGTAGTGATGTTGTTTCTTTTATACATTCATTGACTAATGATACATAATCAAAACTTGCTTCCATCATCTCAATCTTGTCTCGGTGAGGCATCGTCTTTGGACTTTTTGGAGCAAAAATAGTGCAACAGTCTTCAAAAGGACGAATTGAAATCTCAAAAGTACCAATGTTTCTAGCGAGTTTAATGATTTCTGATTTATCGAAAACTGCAAGAGGACGGATTACTGGGAATTTAACTACTTCATTGATTACTTGTATGCTGTTCAAAGTTTGACTAGCGACCTGGCCTATCGATTCACCATTAGCTAGAGCAAGGCATCGGTGGCGACGTGCAATCCCTTCCGAGATCCGGTACATCATTCGTCGCATGATCGTAATAGCGTATGACTCATCGCAGTTCTTGTAGATTGCCTCTTGAAGCTTCGTAAAAGGTACAATATATAACTTGATTTCGGGTTGATAATGATTTAAAACCCTGCACAAATCTTTTATTTTTTCAATAACTAACCCAGAAGTATACGGTGGACTTGCAAAATGTATGGCCTGAACGGTAATGCCCCTTTTCATGAGGAGATAGCAAGCAACAGGGCTGTCAATGCCCCCGCTAATCATAGTGAGAATTTTCCCACCAACACCTAAAGGATAACCTCCTGCGCCTGCGACTGTTTTTGCGTAGACATATGCAGCATCACGACGAATGTCAATCGATAACGTGATGTCAGGATTGTGAACGTCAACTTTCCAATTTGAATTTTCAAGAATAAAGGCACCAATTTGGTGATTTACCGTATCACTGATAAGTGGATATGATTTATCAGCCCGTTTTGTTTTAACTTTAAATGTTTTTCCAATCTCTTTTTTCATGAGTTCGAGACAAGAAGTCTTAAGTTCTTCAAATGCAGCATTCGTCTTACAAACCAATGACAAAGATTGGATGCCTGAAACATCTTGGAGACGACGCAGAATTGGTTCTGAGTCATTGTCATTCAAGCGGATATAGATATGGTCATTTGTAACGACATAGGTCAGATTTGCAGTGCTTTTTAGAGCATGACGTATATTTTTAGAAAGCATTCTAATAAAGTTTTTTTTGTTTTTGCCTTTAGTCGAAAGTTCTCCAAAATGAATCATGATATGGTCATAAGTTAACACATTCGATCCTCCTAACGGATACTTTCGATGGTATCATCCAGTATTTTTAGAAATGTATTTATCTCGTCAAGCGTGTTCTCGCGCGAAACGCTAACACGAATTGAATTATTACATATGTTCTTGCTTTTTCCCATAGCGGACAAAACAGAACTTCCCACAAACTTATTACTTGAACAGGCTGAAATAGAAGAAACCATGATTTGGTGCAGTGACAAAGCCTCAATAACGACGCTGGCTTTTTTTGTCTTAAGAGAGAAATTAAGAATGAAAGGTGATTGTTGATTCGGTGAATTGATTTCGATATCTTTGTTTTTAATCAATTCGTTTCTAAGGTAATCCGTTAACATCTTTGCGTAATCGTAATGTTCGCGCGCTTTTTCTAAGGCGATTCGGATTGTCTTGGCCAACATCACATGAACCGGGAAATCACTCGTTCCACTTCGTAGATTGCTTTCCTGACCACCACCACTAGATAAAGGAATGATTCTGATGCCCTTTCGTATCATTAATGCGCCACTGCCTTTTAAGCCATTGATTTTATGAGCAGAAACGACGAACATGTCTAGATCGTCGTATTTAGTCACAATTTTGCCAATTGACTGTGTGGTATCTGACAGAAAAACCGTCTTCGGATTTGTTTTGACTATTTTTGAGATTTCTTCAATCGGCATGACCGCGCCGGTCTCGTTATTAACATGCATAATCGCGACCATAATAGTATCATCGCGCATGGCTTTTTCAATTGATTTAGAATGTACAATTCCCTCCTCATCCACTGGAATGATTGAAAGTTCAAAACCAAAATAATCCCGAAGCTGGATCATTGCGTTTAAAACAGCCGGATGCTCAACACTTGATGTAATGAGGTGTTTGCCACGATTTGAGTTTGCAAGCGCATAGCCTTTGATTGCGAGGTTAAGCGCTTCGGTCGCTCCCGAAGTAAAAACTACTTCATGGTCCGTTAATTTGAATAAATGGAGAATCTGCTCACGTGCCTTCGTAAGCAAACGAAAAGTATCCTGTCCCGCCTTATGGATGCTGCTTGGGTTAGCAAACTGATCGTTTAATAAAGCAAAATAAGAGGCGAGGATTTCTTTATTTACTGCCGTAGTCGCGGCATTATCTAAATAAATCATTTTATTTTCTGCTTGTTTCGGCCGTTTGGCGACGGATTTCCTTCAGGATATTCCCGGTCTCTATATAAGACTTTTCGAAATTTCCCTCGTAAAACATGGCTTCACTTTGTAAAACTAGTTTTTGAATATCGCTTAAATGCTGACGGTCTCGGTTCGAATAAACGATGGCATTCTCAGCGAGAACGCTCAAGTTATACTGAGCATCAACCTCTTCAAGGAGCGCCTGGCCCTCCTCTTTGAGCGAATTTACATTGGCATTAATCGTCTTAACATCAATTGGCATTACACGAAGCGCTTGATCGATGACTTCGAGTTTTCCATAAGCGGCATCAAGACGGGGAGCAACTTTTTCTGAGTAAGCATTGACGTTCATATCACGTAGAATTTTCTCCGCTGTTTTTAACCGAATAAAGTAAGTGTTGATGAGGCTAAAAGCTTCCTCGGAGTCAGTTTTTAACGATTTGAGATAATTTTGGAATTCATCCATTGAAGAAGCAACTTTTCCGCTAGACTCTTTGAGTTCATGCATTTTTTTCACCAAAACGCTGAACGGCTGTTTCGTAGCAGAATGAATAAATGTGTCCAGTGTGCGTTTTATGTTACCGACAGCGTTGATATCAGCCTGGATTTCAGTAACTTTGTTACTATACATGTCATCAACGACGTACACTTTTTTTACTGCCGGAAGATTGTTAGACAAACGAATAAAACGTTGCTGTAAAACATTAACGGTATCATAAATTCCTTGATATTCGTTGGTGAAAATATCGCGAGCTTCTTTTTCTTTATCGAACGACTTCAAATAACTGTCAACGCGTTCGACCATGGCATTCAGTTCGCCAGTGATGCCGGTTGTATCGAGTTGTTGGAGGCGATTGACAATGTTGTTGAGTTCGTTCTTCATTTCTTCGATGCCGCCATTAACGATTAAATGGTGCAAAGGGTAGTTTTGTTTAGTTAGTGAATCGTACTCAACTTTAAGTTTTTCAATCTTTTGGGGCACAATCGTCTGAACCATCACGCACAGCGCTGGTAAGCCGATTAACACGTTGTCGAGCAATTCTAGAATCTTGCTGACACGTGGTAACATCGCGCTGGCTTCATCGTAATTTGCGCATTCAACTTGCTCTTCATAATCTTGGAAAATATGCTCAATACCGTCAAAAGCGCGTTCAAACGAACCTTCGACTAATTTAATCTCCGATTGATGAGCCCGATAGTCATCTTTGACACGTCGTAATTCCTCTTTTTGGGCAAGCGATGCTTGACGGCAGTCTTCCTCGGGTTTGATGACTTTAATGAGGTCGCGATTAAGGTTATTAACATCTTGTTCATAGGCAACGACGATTGATTTGTTTTTGTTATATACGTCGCGGAAGCCTTTTTTCTTTTTCGCGGCAAGCATGTCTTTGAGTGAGCTGATAGCTAACAACGCTTGTTTGTCGCCATTATCGCGAATATCTTTGAAACGTTTAAAAAAGGTATCGTGGATTTCAACGTAAAGAAGATTGCTTCGCGAGACGATTTCGATCCGCTTGATATATTGACCGTCTTGACCGATGAGTAACGCATGCAGATACTCGTATTTACGTTCCAAGTCTCTGGTCAAACGGCGAAATTTCCGGGTTGTGAGAAGAAAGTGCGACACTAGATAGTAAATATCGAATAGGACGAAGACGCTGACTAAACTAATTAGCAAGATATTATTCGTCGTTAAGTCTAGAAATGAAATATATTTCATACGCATCTTCCTTTCACTGAATTTTAGTATAGCATAAAACAATTTTGTGTAAATCGGAATTGGGCGATTATATTTAATATTATTGATTACTTTGTTATATAATTAGTGACCCACGCCTTCTTACCATAAAACTACTAAATAAGCACTTATTGGATTCTTTGCGTCAAATCCGAATAATAAAGTTGACTTCTACTTATAAAGTAGGTATATTTGGTAATGCATGTAAACGCAGCATGTAGTTACTACCTGTCCGATGTCGGGAACAAATGTGTTAGAGTAACCAAAGCTATATGGTGAAATAATTATCCAGGACATCCGAGGTAAGGGACCTACACCTTATGATTTATTTTGCAAATAAAGAAAAGGAGGAAACATCATGAGATACACTGGATCAGATTGGAAACGTTCACGCCGTCTTGGTTTTTCGACTCTTGAGACTGGAAAAGAGTTGGCAAAACGCCCTTACGGACCAGGCCAGCACGGAAACGATCGTAAGAAGAAACCTTCCGAATACGGAAAGCAACTTCTCGAAAAACAGAAACTTCGTTTTATGTACGGAGTCAGCGAACGTCAATTCCGCCGTTTGTTCAATATCGCTATTGCTTCAAGCGACGTCACCGGTATCGCCTTCATGCGCATTCTCGAATCCCGCTTAGACAACCTTGTCTATCGCTTAGGATTTGCTAGAACTCGCGCTGGAGCCCGACAACTCGTCAATCACGGTCACATCACCGTCAATGGCAAGAAAGTCGATATCGCTAGTTACTTATGCAGCATCAACGACGTGATTGCCGTTAGAGAATCATCCAAGAACCTTAAAGTTATTAAGGAATCCTTGGAAGGTAACGCTAGCACACTCGGATATGTCCGCACTGATAAGGAAAAGCTTATCGGAACATTCGTTCGTTTACCAGAACGCAGCGAATTAGCGCAAGACATCAACGAAGCGCAAATCGTCGAATACTACAACAGACTTCTGTAATAGCAAATCGTTTATCAAAAGATTCAACACAATGTTGGGTCTTTTTTTATTTCAAAAGAAAACCCCAGCATAACTGGGGTCGTTTTCAGTAGTTCTTAGAGATGTTTGACTAAGTAGTAATTCTTTTTTCCACGTCTGATAACTGTGTATTCATTAAATAAGGCGTCTTGTTTTCGGATGACTTTTCCGAGTTCGGTCATGGTCTCACCATTAATCGTAACCGAGTTGCCGCTGATGAATTCGCGCGCCTCTCGTTTAGAGGAAGCTGCGCCAATTTTAATGAGTAAATCCTCGATTGCCGTTTCTTCAGATATTTCGACCGTAAGAGTTCCAAGAACGTCCTGTAATTCATCTTTACTCAGGGACTTCACATCACCGTTAAAAAGAGCTTTGCTCATCCTTATAGCATTTTGTGCGGCGAGCTCGCCATGGACAACCTTTACGATTTCATAAGCCAGCGATTTTTGAGCGATTCTTAAACCTGGGGCAGCAAAGTGCTCCTTGGCAATGGCTTCGATTTCCAGGCGTGTCAAGAAAGTAAATATTTTGAGATATTTAACAGCATCTTCATCGGTTGTATTGATGAAATATTGGTAGAGTTTGTATGGAGATGTTAATTTCGAGTCTAAAAAGAGAGCGCCATCTTCCGACTTTCCAAATTTCTTACCGTCACTTTTCGTAATCAGGTGCGAAGTCATGATTCCAGCTTTGGCTTCTGGACCTTCAATTTTACGAATGAGTTCAAGTCCAGATGTCAGGTTGCCCCACTGGTCACTGCCGCCGATTTGCACAGAGCATCCATAGTGCTTGTGGAGATGTAAAAAATCTACTGATTGAAGAATCATGTAACTGAATTCGGTATAAGAAATGCCGGCTTCCAAACGTGAGGCCACAACGTCTTTGCTTAACATATAGTTAATTGGGAAATACTTCCCATAATCACGAAGGAAATCAAGCATTGACAACTTGCTGAGCCAATCATAGTTATTGACCATAATGCCTTTTTTACTATCATTAAGGTCGATGAAACGCCCAAGTTGTTTTCGCATGGCAGCTGTGTTTATTTTAAGGTTTTCAGTATCCAGCAAATTACGTTCCTTGGATTTGCCGCTGGGGTCCCCAATCATCCCTGTCGCACCACCAACCACAGCAATAACGCAGTGGCCAGCGCGTTGGAGGCGCATCAAGATGCTGATCATGACGAAATTGCCAATGTGCATGCTGACGGCACTGGGATCAAATCCGCAATAAACAGTTTGAGGGCTACTGAAAAGTTTTTTTACTTCCTCTTCATTGGAATAATCTTTAATAAGACCGCGCCAATTCAATTCGTCGATGATGTTTTCCATATTTTTCCTCCAAAATATAAAAGCGTCCCTGATCTAAGGACGCTTGATAACGTGGTACCACCTTAGTTACTAGGATTTGCCTAGTCACTTAATTGGCGAGTAACGCCGCCGTACGCTTTAATTACTTAAAGATGCTCCCAAGGGTATTTCCCTAGCGTTATGTCTCACCAAACCATAACTCTCTGTATTCCAGGTACTCGACTTGTTCAAAGCATTAACATTCTAACAACTATTGAAAATTACTTCAACTGACTACTTTGTCGATGTGCGCGGGACAAATGTGGATTCGAACTTAAATGTTTTCTCCACGAGACCACCATTGAGTAAATCGGTGACCATATCCATGGCTTTGGCACCTACAAGCTTCATATCGATGTGCATGGACGAGAGTTGAGGCCTGGACATCGAAGCATACTTTGTTCCGATAATAGAGAGCACTTCAACATCTTCTGGAACTTTTAGACCACTATCGACCGCGGCGTTGATAACGGCCATGGCGATGGAGTCGCGGTATGCCAAGAAATAGCCTTTATGGTTCGTCTTGAAAAATTCGGTGAATTCCTGATAAGTTTGTTTGTAACTATCGTCACAACTAAGAATTCCATAACCACGTTTTGCTTCGAGATGGGTTTCAATGAATGCTTTTTCGATTCGTTCAAGTAAACGGCCCGAGTTGTGAACATGGAGGAAGTACATTTTCTTATCGCCAGTCTTAAAATAACTGCTGATGATTTCCTTCACTTTATGTTCGTAACCGAAATAAACTGAGCCGATTTTGTCGCCTTCAATATTGTTATTGACGACAACGACCGGAACTTGATACGAAATGATTTTATTAATATCAGCGACGTCCAATTCATCATCAAAGATAACGGCGCCGTCAACATGGGAGGTAATCACTTTTTCAACAACGCTTAACGCATCTTCTTTAGAATGATTCGTTACGAAAAGTGTCAGGATATAGCCTTTGTTTTTGGCAACTTCAGTGATGCCATTCAACATGTTCGCGATGTAAACGTAATTGGCGCTCGGAATCACGATACCGATGTTCGTGGTCTTGTTGGTAGCCAATGCTTGAGCCAAAGCGCTCGGTTTATAACCTAAACGAGCAATCGTAGCCTCAACCTTTTTACGAGTTTCTTCAGTCACGTTTGTTTGTTTGTTGATGACGCGGGAGACGGTGGCCAAGGATACGCCACTGGCTTTTGCGACTTCGTATATGGTTACACGGTCTTTCATATTATTCATAAAATAACCTCCGTGATAGCGCTTAAACTATCAGTTAAATCATATATGAAAACTTTTACATTTTCAAACATTTTGCGCAATCATTTTCATGAATTCGTAAAAAATATTGTCATGGCAAAGGAAAAGCGCCCCATTCAGAGGCGCTTAAAATCATAATATGAGGGCTTAATAAATCGGAAAAGGAACGATTTTTAAACGCGGATTTGGATAATCGGCACGGCCTTCTTTAGCTTCAGGCTTTCCATCTAGGCGGACTAAGTCTCCGGTGTAACCGACACAAACTGTTATAAAGGTTGAGCCAACACCATACATATCGACCGGTGTATGAGCTTTTTCGAATTCCGCGATTTTTTCGGCGGTAAATCCGCTGCTAACCACGATTTTAACAGATTTGAAACCTTCTTTATCAAGAGCTTCCCGAAGGGCAAAGATTAATTCTTTACACACGCCATGGGCGTCAAATTTACTAATGTCGCGATGATCAAAATAATGATCAATCAACGCTTTGCTTGTATCGACTCTGACAGCGGCCAAATTATCTTTAAGGTGACGGGCCAACATCAAGGAATCCGTCACGACATCGTTATTGTAATCAATGAGCGCCGTGACTTTCTGGTTTGGAAATGTTTTTGCATAGAAATCGGATGCTTTGACTATGTCACCACCACATATTTGAATCAAAGAATGAGGCATCGTGCCCATGCCTTTGCCACCCCACCAATGACCTTGGGCGTCTGTGCTAACGCGGTTAATACCTGCCACATAACTGGCATAGCCATCACCAACTTGAGTGAGATAATCGTCTTGTCGGTCTGCCATTGAAAAGACCGGCTTGCCATTAGCAACCTTCAAGACTTCCATGACGTTTGTGGCGACGCTGCTACGACGGGCCAAAATGCCATCGATCATGCTTTCAAGAAAACCAAAATCTTCATATTTGCCGATAATTTTTAATACAGGCTCGTTGGCTTGGACGATGTCTCCATCATTCAAGGCATAGACATGTAAATTCTCGGGGTGGTCAGCAAGTGTATGAATCAATGCGATGGACTCATCGATACCACACGCCATAACATTATTTCGGCGTTGAAAAAATTGCAACGTGACCGTGTGTCCGGGAATATATTTTTTCACGATTTCCCGTGTTTTCAGAAAATAATTTGCCGTATAGAATCCTTCGGCGCATTTTTTATCGAACTGGAATGTTTTATTCGTTAAGCGACTAATTTTTCCTTGTTCTTTGAGATTAATTTCCATTTCCATTGCTATTCTCCTTTATACAGAAAGAAATCCTCGCCAATCGGCGCATCCTCTTTCAAGACCATTATACCGTGAGGGCTCGTCGGGGTATCTAAATGCAATTCGCGTAAAGAACAAAGCATTCCTTCGCTTTTAATACCTCTGAGTGCCGAGGGAATGATTTGACTGCCATCAAACATGGTGGTCAACGGCATGGCGACGACTACTTTTTGTCCTTTTTGGACATTAGCGGCGCCGCAGACGATATCTAGAACTGATGTTTTAACATCCACTTTGCAGACGTGCAGATGGTCGCTGTCCGGGTGTTCTTCGCAGGAAAGCACGTGACCAATCTTAAAACCGCTTGATTCGATATAATCGATTTTTTCAATGCCGATATTCTTCAAAATATGGTTGATGATATCAATCAATTGGCGCGGAGGCAGGATGAGCAATCCTTCCCCTTTGATTTTGACGATTTCGGAAAACTCCAAAATATTAACGCCAACGAGTTTATCGTCTTTAAATAGCGCAATGACGTTATCGTGTTTTTCAATTCGTGTCGGGGTCGCCTCTGCGTCGATGACTAAAAAGAGGACATCACCGATGATTTTACGATTGTAGAATAAAACCGCATTCATCTGCGGGCCGCTTTCAACGCCGCGATTTTATCTCCATCCAGATGTTTGATCATATAGATGAGACTCTTTTTTGCCGCGATATAGTCTTCGACATCCATGACAATGGAGTTGGTGTGAATGCTACGGGCACAAATGCAATGCGTCAAAGTCAAAACGCCGTCGTGGTTTTTATGGATTTGACCGGCATCAGTGCCACCTGGAGAGTCAAAGTATTGTGATTTAACATGGGCCTTTTCAGCGCATTCTTTCTGGAAAGCCAAGAGTTCTGGGAAAGCAATCATCGTACCATCGACAAAGCGAATCAGCACGCCACCGCCGAGTTGTCCCAATTCTTTGGCGTCGCCGCTACTATCGCGGGATGGCGAGCAATCGAGAACGATGGCGAGATCGGGTTCAATAAGGTTACTTGAAGTCACCGCACCGCGGCAACCGACTTCTTCCTGAACGGATCCTCCGACATACAAATCAATCGGAAGGTCGACATTTTTAAATTCTTTCAGTATCTCAAGACCAAGCACGATGCCGTAGCGGTCATCGAATGCTTTTCCAAGGAGACGTTCTTGATTATTAATCTCGCGGAATTCGCCTTCTACCACCATCATCGCGCCGATGAAAACGCCAGCTTCTTCTGCTTCTTTTTTCGATTTGAATCCAAAGTCAAAAAACATGTTTTTGATTTCCATTGGTTTTTCACGTTCTTTTTCTGTCAATAAATGAGGTGGAATGGCACCAATAGCACCGTGCAAGTAGGCACCTTTTTTCGTTTTTAAGCAGATTCTCTGAGCATTCAGCGTTTGGGGATTCAAGCCACCGATTGGATGGCCTTTCAACATGCCGTTTTGTTCAAGCGAAATGACGATAAAGCCAACTTCGTCCATATGACCAACTACCATGACCTTTGGGGCTTTTTTTAAATTGCTTTTCTTGACAGCAAAAATACTGCCGAGGTTATCCGTGATAAATGGATATCCAAGTTTTTCGTAACTATTACGAAGATAACGGGCAATCTCGTTTTCTTGACCGGAGACGCCATTGAGTTCACTTAGTGTCTTAAACAGTTTTCTCTGGCTCGGGGATAGTTTCATAGGTTGAAGGTCCTTTCTGGGCAATGAGTCGATTGATTTTGATGCCTTCCGCGCGGAAATTCTTTTCATATTCGGTCGGGGCATCAAAATCATCTTTACCGTCATAATCATCAGTTTTTAAAGTAATGTCATAACGGAACCGTAACAAGTTTTCATAACTGTATGCAAATAAATCGATATTGTCCGTTTTCAAATACAGCAGACCTTGCGATTTCAGCAAACGATAGTACTCACTAAGCATTTTATCATAGGTTAATCGTCTTTTCGTATGCCGCTTTTTGGGCCATGGATCAGAAAAATTAAGGAAGATGGCGCTAAAGGCATGTGCAGGCAATGCCTCAAGGAGTTTATTGGCGTCGGCATTGACCAGAATAACGTTTGAAAGTTTGGCATCCACGACTTTGCGGGCGCAAATGGCGAGTGCCGTTGTTGATTTTTCGATGCCGACAAAATGAGCCGCAGGATTTTTCGTTCCCATCAAGACGATAAAATCGCCTTTACCGGTACCGATCTCAAGATAAACATGACTCGCTTTTAGAAAAGACGTTCCTTTATCGGAAAGGATATCCTCGATCCGATAGACGGTTGAAGCATGTTCTTCCAAATAAGGTTGTGACCAAGCTTTATGCTTCAGTCTCATTTCATCTTACCGAGGGCGTGGATGGCATGCGCGTAAATCGGCATGCTCTTATAAAAATCTTCGAGGTCAATTTTTTCGTTGGCATCATGAATATGATCATCTTTGCCGGGGAAGTTGCTCCCGAAAGCGACAGTGTTTTTAGCCTCTTTGGCATAGGTTCCGCCGCCAATCGCCATAATTTCAGTTTTAAGGTCTCCGGTTTCCGTCTGATAAACTTTTAAAAGTGTTTGAATCATCGGCGCCTTTGGATCCATCAATAATGACGGTGATGTCGAAAGGATTTTGGTCGAGAGCGGTGATTTATCGCCAATACGAGGAATGACCATAAGCGGATCGACTGTTTCCGGATAACGGAAATTGACGACCAACGAGAAATTATGCCCGTCGTAATTGATCAAACCAACGTTATAGGTCGTAGCGTGGAGTAAATCAGTCTCATAAAATTCTTGGAGTGATTTTCCGCTGGAATCGGCATAAAGCGCGGCAAATTGGCTGAGGGCTTTTAAATGATAATGTTCCCCAAGGACACTGAGTAACTGAAGTCCGGCGTTGATGCCTTTTTCCGGGATTGAACCATGGGCTGCCTGACCACGTAACGTGACATAGGAGTATGTTGCGTCATGGGTTAATTCAAATTTAAAACCTTTTGCAATCAAAGTTTTTTCGATGCTTGGGTCTTTGATGATTTTGGCTTTGGCGATATCGATGACTGAGTTCACGACCACGCCCGCCTCAATGCTGAGGACCGGCGATAAGTCGATGAGTCCGCTAGTTTGATAGTTGGTGATACCTTTTTCGCCGTAAATCAAAGGAAATTCGGCATCTGGGGTAAAACCATATTTGGGGTAGGGACGATGCAGTTTATGAAAGTAATAATCCAGGCAGCGACTGCCTTTTTCTTCATTGCCGCCCACGACGTGACGAATCTGGAAACCTTTGATCAAGTTGTTGTCTTTTAAAGCTTTGATAGCATAAAAAGCCGCCATACCGGGGCCTTTGTCGTCGCTGGTGCCACGGCCAAACATTTTGCCGTCGGCGATAGAACCGCTGAAGGGAGGAAAACGCCATGTTCCGGACACTGGAACAACATCGGCATGAGAATAGATGCCGATAATGGGTCCTTCACCATAGGAAATCTCAGTTGCGTAACCGTCGCAATAATCAACATGGAATCCTTCTTTTTCGGCCAAGTGGCCAATATGCTGGAGCGCTTGATAAACGCCCTCGCCGAAAGGTTTACCGGGAGCAATCGTCTTTTCGTCATAAACGGAGTCGATATGAATCCATTCGGCGAGCGAAGCCACTGCTTTTTCTTGATTGATTTGCGTCAGTTTCTTGTAATCGATTTCCATGATAAAATCCTCTATTGTTTTATTTTACGCTTCTTAGGATAGTTTTTCAGTATTTAGATTAGGTACTGCCTTTTTTAAAGCAAAGACAAGGGTTGGCACGATGAGTGCGGCCACTACGGCCTCGCTCAAACCATTAGTCAGAACAGTGGTTCCCATCAATATCCAATAACTTGTCCCTGCATTCAGCGCGGAGATTTCTGAACCATTAAAAACGCCCAGCATGGTCAGTACCATGACACTGTGGAGCAATGTCAGGATAAAGCAGCTAATCGCAAGGAAAACGCCTCTTAGAGGCTTTTTGCCCAGCTTTTTAATCAAATCGAAGCTCAATCCGGCGAGCAACCCAAAGATTAAGCGTGGAAGAACGGAAATGAGTGGGTTCACGAAGAACGGGTCTAAAACCCCGACTGGCCAGACCAACGCCCTAAAGAAAGATAAAAGACCAAAGGCCAAGCCCAGGATCGTGCCATATTTCCATCCATATAAATAGGCACCGACAAGGACCGGGATATGCAAGAGCGTAAAAGCGATCACCGGCGTTATGGAGATAAACCCGACCTGCGGTACGAACGTCATGACCGCCATGATGGCGATAAACATAGCGATGATAGTCATTTGGCGAATATTTTTATTTTTCATCTTTCTGTACCTCGTTTTTGTGGTAAATGGCGAGTAAGCCATCAAGGATTAAGTTTTGATTGAACGCAAAGTCTTCAAGGAGGTCTTTGACAAAGGAACTAAAGCCGCCGGTAACGACGCGTTTACACGGGTAACCCAATTCTTTTTCCATCTCGCGGGCTAACCCGATAATCATCTCAGCAGTGCCATAGATAGCACCGCTATTCATCGAGTCGGAAGTATTCTTTCCGATGATCTTTTTGGGTCTCTCAAGCGAAATATCAGGAAGCTGCGCCGTCGCGCCGACGAGAGCCAATACGCTTAACTTCAACCCCGGCGTTATCACGGCGCCGATGAAGGCTCCGGTTTTATCGACGACCATCAACTTGGTCGCCGTCCCGAGGTCCGCAATCAAGAGCGGATACCCGTAAGCGACGATGCCACCGACAGAATCGGCAACCATATCTGCGCCCACTTCGCTCGGATTATCCGTGCGGATGGGGAGGCCATTCTTTACGCCTTTGCCAACGATGAGCGGCTCCACCTCAAAAGCGGCTGAGATGGCTTTCTTTAACGTTAACGTCAAAGAGGGGACGACACTGCACATGATCGCTCCCGTGAAATTTTCCTGTAATAATTTTTTATTAATGACGAAATCGCTTAACAAGCGTTCGTATTCATCGCTACTTTTCTTTTTGTCTGTCGCGGTACGGAAGGTTGTGATTAACCTGTCATCCGCGTAGATGCCGACAGTTATGTCGGTGTTGCCCATATCAACGCATAAAATCATTAAAGATACCTCCGCTACCGTCTCGGGTCTCCGAGTAAGGTGCACCTTTATTATAGAGACAAACAACCTAGGGTTGCAAGAAAGAAGAGAAGCGACCAATTCTTCGGTGGTTGTGTTGACTTTTGTGGTTTATGGTATTATAAGAACAAGGAGGAATGTTTATCTTATGAACAATATTATCAAATTGTCTATGCTCGGTCTCGTTGCGATCGGCCTCGCTGGCTGCGGCGCCGGTGGCACCACGGTTGATGCTGCGGAAGCAAATACGCGCGTCGTCGCTGCTACCACGAAAATGGCAGGCACCGATATGAACTCGTTTATTCTTAACATTGCTGCCGAAGCCAACTATGAAGAAGTCAGGAATTATGTTGATCCGTTGGAGACAGATACGACGAGTACGCTCGCCGCCTCAGGCTCCTTGGAATTAAAGGCCAAAGATATCCTGTTAGACACCGCTGAAGCTTCATTAAGCGTCGAAGCCAGTATCACTGAAAACTTTGAAGGCTCTTCGCTCAGCATGACGCAAAGCGCAGAGGGTTATTTTAAAGAAGGTTACGCGTATGCGGACCTTACCGGTGCATCAAGCCTCTTCGGCTGGAGCAGCGGCGGCACGACCAAAGTTAAAACCTACGTTGGCAATCTTGCGACCGCTCTGGGAATCGATCTCAGCAGCGAAATCACCTCTTCCGAATTAATCGATCCGGAAATGATTACCCCGTTTGTCAATGATATCGCCGGCGTTGTCGCGACCGAAAAAGATGGCGCGTTAACCGTCACCTACACCGTCACGCTCAACGACGTCGTCGAAATGGCCGTCGATATGGCTGAACTGAACGGCGAAATGCCCAGTTCCTATACTTCATCCGAACTTGATTCGATGAAAGCCGAACTATTGGCTCAATTAGAATCGATGATCGAAGTCCGTAAATGCGAAATCGTCATTGGCGTCGATGCGGATGGCTGGATCAATAAATTCTGGGCCGATGTCGATGTCACTGTCACCGAAGAACAAATCGACTGGGAAACTTCCGAAGTTACGGAAACCGTGACCCATACGGCCAGCGGATTCGTGCACATTGATTTATCAAATATCAACCAAGCCTTAACGATTGATTTCCCGACCGACCTCGATACGTACGTTGAAGAAACACCAACAAACGCCGTATCGTAATCACACTATTGCTTAATAACAAAAAAGAGCGGATTCGCCACCCGCTCTTTTCTTTTACGCTTTTTTCTAGACCGCGACGATATTGACGACGTGACCTTTGACAACAATCACTTTTTTAACGCTCTTGCCTTCAAGATGCCGTTTGACAGCCTCGTTCTCAAGCGCAACCTTTTGGAGAGCTTCGTCGGTGATGTCCACCGCCACCCGGACCGAGGCCCGGAGCTTGCCGTTGACCTGCAAAGCGATTTCCATATCCGCTTTGATCAGTTTCTTCTCGTCATAAGTCGGCCAGGACTCATAAGTGATGATGTCGGAGTGATCCAACATCGACCACAATTCCTCACCAAGGTGTGGCGCGATGCAGCTCAGCATCTTGACGAAACCTTCGAGGTAGGGAATATAAATACTCTTGGCTTTATAGACTTCATTAATGAAGATCATCAACTGTGAAATCGAGGTGTTGAATTGCAGCGCCTCAAAATCTGAGGTGACTTTTTTGACGGTGTAGTTATAGATATAGTCAAGTTCTCCGGAACTGATGACGTTCCACTTCCTCGTGAATTCTTCCTCGCTGAACAGACGATAGACGCGGTCGAGGAACCGTTTGGACCCATCCAGCCCGCTATCGGACCATGGCAAGCTCGCTTCTAGAGGTCCCATGAACATTTCATAGAGACGAAGCGTATCGGCGCCGTAGCGGACGACGATTTCATCGGGGTTCACCACATTACCGCGGGACTTGCTCATCTTTTCGCCATTCTCGCCGAGGATCATGCCTTGGTGGAATAATCGTTGGAATGGTTCTTGGCATTTGACGATGCCGAGGTCATAGAGCGCTTTATGCCAGAAACGGGCATACAACAAATGGAGGACGGCGTGTTCGGCTCCGCCGATATAAAGGTCGACCGGTAACCAGTGCTCGATAAGTTTTGGGTCGGCTAAGGCTTTCGTATTATGTGGATCGAGATAACGGATGTAATACCAGCACGAACCCGCCCATTGCGGCATCGTATTGGTTTCACGCGTAGCTTTTTGACCATTGATCTCGACATGGAGCCAACCGGTGGCGCGGGCGAGCGGCGATTCGCCGGTTCCGCTTGGCTTATATTCGTCTAATTCGGGAAGAACAAGTGGCAAACTCTTTTTTGGTAACGCATAAACACTATGATCCTGGTCCATGAAAACGACGGGGATCGGTTCACCCCAGTAACGTTGACGGCTGAATAACCAGTCGCGTAATTTAAAGTTGATTTTCCGTTTGCCGGCACCGCTGGTTTCCAAAAAATGAATCATCGCTTCTTTAGCCTGGGCAATATTCAAGCCATCAAGGAAGCGCGAATTGATGTGCATCGCGTCCGTCGTAAAGGCGTTTTCGGATATATCGCCGGAAAGCACTTGAAGGATCGGCAGATTGTATTTATGGGCAAAGGCATAATCGCGTTCATCGTGGGCGGGGACCGCCATGACGGCACCCGAGCCGTAACCGGCGAGAACGTAGTCAGCAATCCAGATTGGGACTTTATTACCGTTGACCGGATTAATCGCGTAGGCACCGGTGAAAACGCCGGTTTTGTCTTTATTCAGTTCGGTCCGTTCCAAATCGGATTTGGATTCGACGTCTTTGATGTATTTATGAACCGCGCGTTTCTGTTTGTTGCCCGTGATCGCTTCGACGAGGGGATGCTCGGGAGCAAGCACGCAATAGGTGCAACCGAAAAGCGTGTCAGGACGTGTCGTGAAAACGCTAAAGGACTGATCGCTGTCAGCAACTTTAAAGGTAATGTCGGCCCCTTCGCTCTTGCCAATCCAGTTTTTCTGCATCTCGACCGTAGAATTCGGCCAATCCAGACCATCGAGGTCATGGAGCAAGCGGTCAGCGTATTTGGTAATCCGTAAAATCCATTGTTTCATCGGCTTGCGGATAACGGGGAAACCTCCGACTTCCGATTTGCCGTCAACGACCTCTTCGTTCGAAAGGACCGTGCCGAGCGCCGGGCAGAAATTGACCGGTTTCTCTTCGACATAGGCTAAACCCATATCAAACAAATTGAGGAAGATCCACTGCGTCCATTTGTAATAGGTCGTGTCAGTCGTTGCGAACTCGCGGTCCCAGTCATAGCTGAAACCGAGCATTTTGATCTGGTCTTTGAAATGGGCGATATTGTGCTTGGTAAAACTTTCAGGATGCTGATTGGTTTTGATCGCGTATTGTTCGGCGGGCAAACCAAAAGCGTCCCAGCCAATTGGATGGAGCACATTAAAGCCTTGCATCCGTTTCATACGGGCGACGATATCGGTCGCGGTGTAGCCTTCAGGATGGCCGACGTGGAGCCCTTGTCCGGAAGGATACGGGAACATGTCAAGGACATAATATTTTGGCTTAGAAAAGTCGTAGACGTCGCATTGGAACGCCTTTTTATCTTCCCAGGCTTTTTGCCATTTGGGTTCGATTTTTAGGTAATTATAGCCCATAGTTTCTCCTTTGAAAATAAAAAACGTCCTCGTTTAAGGACGCTTCCCGCGTGGTACCACCTTAATTTACATCGTTATGATGTACGCTTGATACTCTTAACGCGAGCAACGTGACAAAGTTTGAAACGTGAGACTCACCGCTCGTTTTTTCGCCTTGCACCCGCCGGCGACTCTCTAGAAAAACGCGTCCGTGATTAACGCTTCTTTGTCGGGATTATCTTAGCATATTTTTTAAAAATTGTGAAACAACAACAAAAAGAGATAAAAAAACGCGGAATCGCTTGTACGACTTCGCGTTTTAGAGGTTACTTTCTTTCGGTCATTTCTTGATAGAGTTTGACGTAAGCGCCAGCGGATGTTTTCCAGTCATTGTCACTGGTCATCGCATGATGAATCAGTTCACGCATGACAGCGGGTTTGGCGTAGTTCGTCAATGCCCACCGCACGGTATTCTGCACAGCGGTATCTTCATAAGCATAGAAACCGAAGCCATTGGCAAAATCAATGTTGCCTTCCATGAGCGGGATTACCGTATCCTTAAGTCCGCCGGTCAGACGGACGACAGGGAGCGTCCCGTAACGGAGCGCGATCATCTGGGAGATGCCACAGGGTTCAAAGAGCGACGGCATCAAGAGGAAGTCGCTGCTTGCATAAATCTTATGGGCAAATGCTTCGTTATAGCCAATATAAATCGCCATCTTGTCAGGGAATTGAGCCCGGAGTTTTTCGAGTTCCTGCTCATAGACATATTCGCCTGAACCGAGGACGACAAGCGAGGCGCCGGAATTGAGCAGCGTCTGGGCGCCGGCCAAAATCAGGTCGATGCCTTTTTGCCAAGTGAGGCGGCTGACGATGCCAAAGAGCGCTTGGCCTTCGTTCTTGAGATGTAACTCGTCCATAAGTGCCGCTTTGAGAGACACTTTAGCTTTTTTGTAGGTGACGGCGTTATAGTGGAAAGCGATTTGTGAGTCCGTGCTGGGATTCCATTCGCCATAATCGATACCGTTCAGGATGCCCGAAAAGTCTTGCTGACGGAGCACGATGATGTCGTTCAATCCTTGACTGCCCTCCGAACTCAAAAGTTCGCTGGCATGCGTGGGAGAGACGGTCGTGATTTTGTCACTGTAGACAATCGCGGCTTTAAGCGAAGAACAGATACCTTTAAAACGGACTTTCCCGTTTTTGAAAAGTTCGTCGCTGAGTCCATAGAAATCATTGAGGTAGAACGGATCGAAAAAGCCCTGGAACGCGGGGTTATGGATGGTAGTCACGAATTTGATGTTCTTATAGAAAGGATCATATTTATTCTGTTCACGGACGAGAACCGGCAGCATGCCCGGTTGCCAGTCATGGAGATGGATGACATCAGGCTGGAATTTAATGACTTGGAGCATGTTACGGACGGCAAGCGAGAAGAACGCGAAACGCTCGGTATCATCGTAATAGCCATAGAATTCGGTCCGGTTGAAATAGTAGGCATTATCGATTAAATAATAGGTAATGCCATCGATGTAAGTCCGGTAAATGTCAGCCGTTTGTTTGCGCCACGACATGAAAACGTCGACGCTGGCGACCCACTGAATCTTGTCATGAAATTTATCTTTGACTTTTGCGTAGTATGGCATGGCGATGACAACCTCTTCGCCCATGATTGTCAGCTCGCGTGATAGTGCGTAAACGACATCGGCCAAGCCTCCCGTTTTCGCTAACGGATTAGCTTCACTGGCGACCATCAAGATTTTCATTAGATGATATCTCCTTGCTTGATATATAACGGTTCATCCGGTTCGCCCTGAATGACTTGGGCGTGCGTCAGATGCGCATACTTGTCGACCACGACATTGTCGAGGACGATGCCCTTGCCGATGACCGTATCGGTGAGAATGATCGAGTTGCGGACGGTCGCCCCTTCTTCCACTTTGACGGAGCGGCTAATGATCGAGCGTTCGACTGTGCCATTCACGAGCGCGCCGTTCGCGATGAAGCTGTCTTTCACTTCCGCGTTCAAGCCATATTTGGCCGGAGGCGTATCATGCGTGACGGTGTAAATCGGCCAGTCAGGTTTAAATAACTGACGGCGGATGCCATAATTGAGTAATTCAAGGGAATAAGCTAGATAATGTGGCAGCGAGTCAAAGCAACGGACATAACCGTCGTGTTTGAAACTATGGACCTTTTCGCCTTTACGGCAGCAATAACCGATGATGTCGTTGAGGCCAAAGAAACTGCTGGTCGCAGCGGCTTTCTTCATCAGTTCCCAAAGCGTGGCGCGGTTAATTATGTAGGTTTCGAGAGAGACATTGATTTCGTCGACAGTGCCTTTATTCTCATGGATGCCAGTGACTAAACCGTTCGCATCTAGGGTCACTACTTCGCTGCCGATGAAATTGGATTTGCCATTAGTGACAGGCGAATAAACTAAAGTGAGTTCCGCTTTGTTCTTGATGTGGTCTTCGATCACGCGTCGGAAATCGATCGGCATGAGGAAATGGGCCGGAGCGATAACAAAATAATCCGGGGCTTTGTCGAAAAACATCCAGTCATTGGCACGGATGTTGTTGAGATCGTGGTTATAGCGTGGGTTGTTGACCATTTTTTCATTGAACATAATGGCTTCAAAGCCCAACTTGGTATTGGCGTTCCAGACATTGGCGGAACCGAGGTGTTTCAAGATTGACCGGGCGCCGTGTTTGACCAAGATGCCGACTTCGTCGATATCGGAATTGGAAAAGTTCGAAAGCGTGAAGTCTATCAAGGCGTAACGGCCGAGGAATGAGGTGCTCGCGAGCGGGCGGTTGGCCGTCAGTTCGCCGAGTTCGGGTGAATGATGCAGGTTGCAGAGTCCCATGACTTTGTACATAATGGCCTCCTATTTCGTCACGAGAACGATTTTTTCACCGTTCACGTTGACTTGTCGGTTGTCTTCAATAAAAGCCCCGCCGGCGACGATGGCACGGTCCACGACCGCATTCTTGCCGATAATCGCTCCGGGCATGATGACGGCGTTTTTGACGACCGCCCCTTCTTCTATCAGCACTTCGTTAAAAATAACGCAGTGATGCACTTCGCCAAGGATGATCGCACCCTGATTTACAATGGAATTGCGAACGCAAGACGAACGGCCGACATATTGCGGCACGCTGTGGGTATCTTCTGAATAAGTTTTTGGGCCGCGACGGAAACTATTGATGTCCTCGTCATTTAAATGGTCGAGCATATCCATATTGGCTTGCCAGAGCGAGTCGATCGTTCCGACGTCTTTCCAGTAACCATCGAACTGATAGGCAAGTAATTTTTGGCCTTTTTTCAAAAGGGTCGGGATGATGTTTTTGCCAAAGTCGTGTTCGCTGGTTTCATCTTTTGCATCTGCGACAAGGGCGCAGCGTAAGGTCTTGTAATTAAAGATATAAATGCCCATCGACGCTAAAGTCGATTTCGGTTTTTTCGGTTTTTCTTCGAACTCATAGACGGTCATGTCCGGATTGACATTCATGATTCCGAAACGGCTGGCTTCTGCCAGGGTCACGCTCAGGACCGCGATGGTCAGTTCAGCATTGGCTTTCTTATGGGCTTCCAGCATATCGCGGTAGTCCATTTTATAGACGTGATCGCCGGAAAGGATAAGGACATATTCCGGATCTAGTTCATCAAGGAAGTCGAGGTTTTGGTAAATTGCGTCCGCGGTTCCCCGATACCAGGCTGCGCCTTCTTCAGTTTGCCGTGGCGGCAAGGAAGCCGTGAGGGAACGAACGCCGTTGAGCCCCCACTTTTCGCCGTTGCCAACGTAAGTATTCAGGAAGACAGATTCATACTGCGTCAGGACACCGACCGTATCGATACGGGAGTTGGCACAGTTGCTGAGCGGGAAATCGATGATGCGGTACTTACCGCCGAAACTGACTGCGGGCTTGGCGATTTTTTTCGTCAAATCCTCGAGACGCGTTCCTTTTCCGCCGGCTAATAACATAGCGACCATTTCTTTGGGCATAAAGTTCCTCCTATGGATGTGGGGTGTGGGCCGTGAGCGAAACGGCGTCGACGCCCATTTGAATCAGTTTTCGGATGGCGAGATGGCGAGAAAAACGCGCGTCGTCAAAAACGCCCATCAGGTTATCTCCAAAACGAAGGGTTAAACCGTCGATGAGTAGCGTCACGTCGTTTTCCGTCTCTGTCAAACAATATTTGTATTGTGGGCTATCGGATAATTTCCTGATGATTTCGCGGCGTGTCGGGGTAAAGAAACCGTCGGATCCGGGTTTCTGTGAGGAAAAACCGACAAAACTGTGCATGAAACCATCCGATTCCGGATAGTAGGTTTTGATGGTGCTTTCGCCATGTAAAACGGACATCACGCGGACATCATTCCGCAGTTGCGAGAACGTATTGGCAACACCCAAAACTTTCGTCTGGATGAGGAGTGCGTTTTCTTTGCTACCATAGGTAAGCACATAAATATTGACATAGTCGTTGATGCAGGAGACCTCGATTTTTTGGCACTTTGTGACGTTCACTAAACGATTAAAGGTCTCGATTTTTTGTTTCTCTTCGGGTGATAAAGCGTATTTGCCCAGAAAGCGTAAGAAAAAGCCGCTTTGGTTTTCAATCCGTTCCTCGACTTCCTCGGCATATTTTTTATTGAAAAACTGATAAGAAAAGTAATGGCAAACGCCAACGCCGGCCACAAGGATGAAAAACAAGATAAGAATGGTGACAATGTCGCCAGTGAGCGTCCTGTCAGCGGGTAAAATCCCAAAGTAGCCAAGATTGAGGTAAACGGCAAAAATAAAGAGGAGCCCAAACCCAACAAAAAGATCGCGACGCCAAATATCCTCTTGGAGCAGGCGCCGCTTTTCTTTCAGCTTTTTGAGAACCGCTTCTTTTTCCATTATTTAACCCTAGTATTTTAATTTTAGCATACCTATTCATAAACCGATGAAAAGGAATTCATCGGTTCGCGATTATTTGTTAAAATTCCGCTTTTTCAAACATTTATCAGTCCTAGAGAGCCTGCTATTCGCGGTAATCCTCTTGCTCCAGAATTTTATAATCCACTTTGCCAATGAGGGTTTTGGGTAATGCTTTGACATAAACGATTTCTTTGGGGACAGAATAGACAGAAATGGTTTCTTTGATGAGAGCGTAAAGCTTTTCGGCATAACCCGTCGTATCGGTGCCTTCAATCGCTTTCAAATACAAACGTATTTTCGAACCACGGATTGGATCCATGATGCCGACGGCGCAGGCTTCAACGATACCTTTGAGGCTCGTCGCCGCTTGCTCAATCTCGCTAGGGAAGACATTCACGCCATAGACTTTGAGAAGCCGTTTAATCCGTTGTTTGAATACTAAATAGCCTTCTTCATCGCGGTAGCCGATATCACCGGTGGCCACCCATTTTTTGCCTTTATCATCGAAGATAAATGGCTGTTCGGATACGCCAAAGTAACCGTTCATCATGGTTTCGCCGCTGACATAGATTTCGCCAATCTTTCCTGTAGGTAGTTCGCGTAAAGTCTCACGGTCCATGATTTTATTTTGGATGTTTGCCAGTGGTCTCCCGACCGTTCCGGTTTTATGATCTGCCACTGTATTGACGTTACAGACAGTCACCACTTCGGTAAGACCATAACCTTCGAAAATAACACCTTTGGATTGGTTATCTGATAATCTTTGGTTGAATCTTTCTAGTAAGCTCGCAGCGACAAAGTCACCGCCGACAAAGCATGTAATCAAATGCTTCAATCCAGGTCCGTTAAATTTCGGGTTAGCTAGTAAGCTCTCATAGAGAGCGGGAACGCCGACGATGTAGTTGACCTTACCTTTATTGATCAGTTTAATGGTTTCATCCGCATTGAACTTTGGAATGAGCGTGACTGTTCCACCATGAGTCAACATGGCGTGTAGTCCCATTGCAAGTCCGAATCCATGGAAAATCGGTAAAACGTCGAACATATGCTTGCCGACAAAGCCGTTAATTCCGAGGATGGCTTCGTCATTGCTATTGAGGGCGTTAATTGCATAAGAGGATAATTCGATAATACGTGGTTCCCCGGTTGTTCCGCCTGAGTTCAGATAGACTACCGTGTCATGGCAATCGCCGGTGACTTCGGGTTTCGCTTTGTGATTGGAAAGAATGTCCTGATCATGCAAAACATGGGCAAAAGAAGCCGTTTTAATAATTTCTTGGTGGTTTTTTAGTCGATATATAGCATTTATTAAGGCTCCTAATTCATATGCCGGGCTGCAGAGTATCGTCATGATTTTGGAATCGTTGATGATATCTTGATATCGTTTTCCGTTAATGTTCAAAGTGATGAGAAAGTGGCTATGCGTGGCCGCCATCATCGTCTTTAATTTCACTGAAGGCGTTAATGGGTGTATCAAATAGGCCACTGCTTTGATTTTGCTGGCGGCATAAAGCGCGTAAACCGCTTGAGGGATGTTGGGGGCAACAATGGTCACGACATCTTTCTCTTTGACGCCCTTTTCAGTGAGTCCAACGGCAAAAGAATCGATTTGATGCAAGACTTTGCGATAAGAAAACGCATGGTTTTGGTAATAAAGCGCAGTCGCATCTGGATGCAGCACCGCCATTTGGCGGAAAGCGTCATAGAGTGAAGTCTCGATTTTCATGTTTCTCCTCCTGAAAATTGGATTAGGCTCGATAGCCTATCAAATACATTATCAAATACAATAAACCAACCAGTATCGGTTGATGGAACAGATAAATCCAGATGGTATGTCTGCCGACATAGGCCACGGGTTTATTCCATTTGCCGTCCAGTTTGGGCAGCAAGGACTTTTTCTTGCTATAAAAGGTTTCGCCGATGACGCCGCCGATAAGCACGACACCAATCCACGGAAGTAACGGATCCCAGTCCGAACCGCCCGAGGCCACGCCAACGGCTATTTTGAGATAGTTTAGGACGCTCGGATTGGCCAAAAAGTCGATCTGCGGGATGATGCCCGTTCCAAAGATAAAGAAGACAACGAGGACGGCACCGCCCACCACCAGCATGACGATGCGATGCCATGGGAGTAATCGGAGAAGACTATAGACGAAGATGGAAATCGCAAAAGTATGAAGAATGCCGAAGACCACGAACAGTCCCATATTAAAGATGAAATCCGCAAGTAGCGTTATTCCTGAAATAAAAAGGGCAAAGAGGAGGAGCAGCGTTCCCCGTTTGACATTGGAACGGGAGAACGAACAGCTGATGCCGACGATGAGGGCAAATAGGGTCACAAAAACGACATGGCCGACTGACCGTAACGGGCTGATATAAAACCACCACAAGCCGATCTCGTTGAGAGCCGGGGCAATTTGTGAGACATGAAGGGCAAAATTATGAAGGAACAAATTAGGCAATAGTGTAAAGTCATACATCAAGTGATCGAAAACCATAAGCAAAATCGCAAGACCGCGCAAAAAGTCGATTTCCCAGATTCGATGGGAAATTTTATGCATTTTAGTTGGGGCGTTCGGGGTCGCGGAAACGAGTGTTTCTTCCATTGAGGTATCACTGCCAATCTGGGGAGTTATAACCGAAAAGGACGTGGCCAGGGAACAGATATTTTCTTAACATCTGTCTTTATCTTATCATAACGTTTGCGTTTGGGCGTTGTCTTTTAGACAAAAAGATTAAACGTCAGGTTCGAGTAGAAAAAAACTCACCCCAAAGGGCAAGTTTTTCGGTGACATTATTTAACGCCGTTCAGTTTTTCCATTTCGGCATAGAGGCGGACCCGTGAAGTATTGTGGTCATGGAGCACCACTAAAGTCTCATCAGCGACTTCGGAGATATCAGCGACTTTATCGCTTGGTGCCGACAGGACGGCTTGTAAGCCGAATTTACGGAGCAGGCGGATGCTTTCTTTGATACGGCCGCGGTCCATCTTGCTGAACGCTTCATCAAAGATGATGAGGCGGATCGAGTTCGACAGTTCGCCTTTCTCGCTGACACGGTATAACTGGGCAAAACTGGCGAGGACGGCGATGTAGAACGGAGTTTGCGTTTCGCCACCCGATTTCTTCTTGATCATCTTGCTGAGGCGCTGTTCGCTTCCCTGGCGGTCTTTCACGATGAGGTCGAAGTCAAGGTAGCTGCGGTAGTCGGTAAACTTCTCGACGTTCGCTAGGATGGCACCGCTCTTGTCGGCTTCCCCCACATCAACGATTTGACGGAAAAGGTCGTTCATGACGGCAGAATACTTATCGATGAAGGCACTGTCGTCTTCGCCGACTTGAAGTAATAGTTCGTCTTTAATCATATCGTAGTATCGGCGGTAGACAACGCTCGGCTTGACCGTAAAGCGATAGGTATCCTCCCCGAACATCGAGGCGCCTAAAGCATCATTGAGGTCTTTAATTTGATCTTCGACGTTTTCGATGGCAGCGCGCAGTTTCGAGATGAAATCATCTTTGAACTGTTTGGTCGCCCGGCGATAGCTGTCGGCGATCTTGACACGGTATTCCGGCAGTTTAACGTCCCGCATCTCTTTGAGTTCGTTGTCGTAAACCAAGTTGTCTTTGGTCTCGGCGTCATAACTGAGGCGGTAATCCCGGACATATTCTTTACGGATTTTATAGACTTGGTTCAAGAGGTTGCTGACCAAGTATTGGGCATGGCCGAACTTAATATTGTATTCGGTGACGATTTCAAGGGCGGTCTTGCCACTCTCTACCAAGGTGCCGTAAAGCGGCAATCCCTTTTCTTCGGTGAAGAACGGATCATAGTTCGATTCCAGGCGTTTTTCGCGTTCCTGGACTTTCTTTTTGTCTTCGGGAATGGTCGTGGCGGAGAGCATTTTAATCTGGCTGAGGAGGTTGCCCTTCTCTTCGAGCAAAGCGCTCTTTTCAGCGTCCACGCCTTTTAAGTCCTCATCGATATCGGCAATCCGTTT
>Ga0079306_1000178_pt1 | contig 72413 bp, 63 predicted proteins | sample Methanotroph_Enr_FD_79181 | JGI IMG/M metagenome (GOLD analysis project Ga0079306, IMG submission 79181) | Enriched soil microbial communities from Old Woman Creek wetland in Ohio, USA - Methanotroph_Enrichment_5 | ecosystem: Environmental > Terrestrial > Soil > Wetlands | place: USA: Ohio... | reverse complement strand
GCATGCAGGTCAATTGCCGCGTATAATTTCATACAAGTCCCCTCCTTGCTGTTTGTAAGTGCTTCTTAGACAAAGCAATGTTACAAACTGCGGGAGGGGACCCTCTATATGATTATCGGGGTGGACGGAGTAAAAAGAAAAAGCCCGCCTCCCCGGGCGGGCTTTTTCCTTAACTTAACTTCCGGCTCAGCTTCTGCCGGCGGCCCCGACCAGCTCCGGTTCGGACTTAAGCGGCCGCGGTTCGGACGGCTCCCTCTTGAACCTGTCCTGCATCATGCGTTCGAGCATCCAGCCGGGATATTCCTGTGTGATCTCGCTGCTCTTATCCAGCATCCCCAGCTCTTCCTCGCTCAGGAAAAGCTTGGCCGCGTCCAGGTTGTCGGTGAGCTGCTCGAGGGTCTTCGCCCCGATGATGACGCTGCTGACGTGCGGCTTGGCAAGCAGCCAGGACAGCGAGACCCTGGCCGGAGAGACCCCGCGCAGCCTGGCTATCTGCTCCACCACGTTCAGGATAAGGTGGAACCTGTCCATGTTCACCGGCGGGAAGTCGAACGAAGCCCGCCGCGCGCCCTCGGGAGCCTGCTCGCCCCGCTTGAATTTCCCGCTCAAAAGGCCGCCGGCCAGCGGGCTCCAGACCATCAGCCCCATCTTCTGGTCGTTGAGCAGCGGCACGATCTCGCGCTCCAGGTCCCGCCCCGCTATCGTGTAGTAAGCCTGCAGGCTTTCGAAACGGTGGTAGCCGCGGCTCTTCGCTATGCCGGCGGCTTTCATTATCTGCCAGGCCGCCATATTGGAACAGCCCGTGTACCTGACCAGCCCCTGGCGGACCAGGTCGTCCATGGCCCCGAGGGTTTCCTCCAGCGGCGTGACCGGGTCGTAGCCGTGCACCTGGTAAAGGTCTATATAATCCGTCTGTAGGCGCTTCAGGCTGTCCTTCACCTGTGTGAAGATATGTTTGCGGGAAAGGCCCGCCTCGTTCGGCCCCTCCCCCGTCCTGCCGCGCACTTTCGTGGCGAGGATGAGGTTCTCCCTGTTAAGGTTCAGATCTTTTATCCCCTGGCCCAGGATGGTCTCCGATTCCCCTTCGGAATAGACGTTGGCGGTGTCGAAAAAATTAACTCCCTCCGCTACGGCGCGTTCGATCAACTTGTTGGCGTCCGACTGCCCTACCTGCCCTATGGCTTTCCACATGCCCTGGCCGCCGAAAGTCATGGTCCCCAGACAGATCTCAGAGACCAGCAGTCCGGTATTCCCGAGTTTTTTGTATTGCATATTTTCCCCCCAGTCATTTCCCGCCAGCCGCGGGCCTTTCCCCTGATTTCCCCCCATTATACATAAAAGTTTTTAAAAGCAAGCCCTGCGCTGCCGTTCGATAGGCCCGCTCAATTATTGTATTATAAGCGTATAAGGACAGACCTAAAAATGGAAAACATAATTTTCGAGATCTATGCCCCGGTGCGCAATACCATAAACAAGGCTTTGGGCGTGGTGGTGAAAGTCGCGGGCGACAATGTGACCGTGCAGCCGCTGACCGGCGACCGGATGACTTTCCGCGCGCAATACCTGGCCCCGGCCAATGAAGCCGAGACGGCCGCCCTGCAGGACCTCGTCACCCGCCTGAAGACCGAAGAGGAGAACAGGGAAAAAGCCAAGACGATAAAAACGGACCCCGCGCTTATCCGCGCCGAGTTCGAGAAATTCGTCCATCATATCGCCGTCCGCTACCCCAAGTCCGCCGAGACCTTCAGGGAATTCTGGGCCGAACTTATGACGGCGGCCGGGGATCTCCCGGGCCAGACCTGGGAGATGAAGCCCAACACCGCCAAGACGCCCGGCCCCGTGCTGAAAATTTTCAACCCCGCCACCCAGAAATGGGTCTACTGCCTTACCCTGCTTGCCGGCTGGGGCCTGCGCATGGAGATAAAGAAGGAATTCCTGCCGCCGGGCTTCGAGCCCCTTTTCCCGATCGACCACGCCATGTTCGGCGCGGGCAGGGCGGTGGAACTTGTGTACAAGGATTTCACCCCCGAAAAACGCAAGCCCTACGCCGACTGCGTCAGGGCCATTTACTCCGCGGCGCAGAAGACCGAAACCCCGCAATAATCCCTAAAGACCCATCAGCGCATAGGCCATTAAACAACTGGCCGGTGGGCCTATTGCCTCTATTTTGGAATTGATCCTTTTACCTAGAATGTATACAAGGCGCTGAGGATGCGGCGCAAAGTCACTGGAGGGTTATGAAAAAAACAGGATTATTCGCGGCAGCAGTATTTCTCTCGCTTTCGTCCGGCGTATTCGCCGCCGATGTAGACTTCGACAAAGGCATTGGCGACGTTCTGGACATAGTCAACACTCTTGCCCCCCAGCATGGCGGCGGCATCCCCCAGCCCGGCCATCCCCAGCCCGTCGGCCCCGGCGGCGGTCACCAGCAGCCCGGCAATCCCGGCAATCATCCCGGCCCCGGCGGCGACCATCAGCAGCCCGGCAATAACCACGGCAATGACAATAATCACCCCGGCCCCGGCAACAACAACTGGGACAACAACCACGGCAATAACAACAATCACCCCGGCCCCGGCCACAACGACTGGGACAACAATCACGGCAACCCCGGCTGGGATAACAACCACGGCGGCCCCAACGACTGGGACCACCAGCATCCCCAGCCGCATTACAACGGGCCGACCTATGAGTGCACGGACTTGACCTTCAAGACCGACACCCCCAATCCCTTCACCGGCAAGATCTACTTCTACGACTACCAGGGCCAGATACACGACCAGAAATTCAGCCTCAACATCGGCGCCCGCGACCTGAAGCCCTGGGAGAGCGAGATCATAACCGTCTGCGACGGCAATATCACCCAGGACAAGACGCTGTTCAACTACGCCGTGAACAAGAAGGACGCCAGCGGTTTCGGCTCGTTCTTCACCGGCACGAAGTCGTATGAATATACCCTTACCCCGACCGGCCGCAAAGCCTCCACCCCGGACGGCCAGGGCCTGGTAATGGAGTTCGGCGGCGCCACCCCCAACAACGGTGTGGGGATCACCCTCACGGATAAGTGGGCTTCGTTCTACCAGGGCCAGCAGGTGACCTTCAATCTGAAGATCATGCGTATGCCGGCCAACATACAGAACCTGACCCCGCAGGAACTTATCAACGCGCTTAAGGAGACTGTCTTCTCCGTGAGCTACCCGGTGAGCGGCCAGTACCAGATACAGCTCTTCAACGAAGTACTGCCCGGCACTTATATGGTGACCGTCGATTACGTGCGCGGCGGCTCCAGCCTCAGTCAGATATTCAGCTTCACGATATAATCCGGAGCTCCGGGTTCGGCGGCGGCGGCTTTTAATAGCCGCCGCCGTTTCTTTTGGCTATATACGGGACCGCAGCGGCAAAGCGGCCCGGTCTTGACAACCCGTTTACATGATGTAAACTATAAATGCGCTTTATATAATTTATGAAAGTGTTGCGAACGTTACTCATCTTTCTTTCACTGGCCCTGGCCGGAAGCTACGCTTTTGCGCTGGAGCCTGTCCTTTGGAACGATAATAATTTCGCGCCTGAATTTAAATATTTTCAGGAGCAGGCCGCTTTTACCGCCGAGACCTGGACCGCCCTTAGCCCCGAAGCCAGGATGAAAGAGCTCCTGGACGCGAAAGAGCCGGCCCTCGAACGCCAGAAGGTCATGAAGAGGTATTACGCCGCAGCTATGGCGAAGTGGTCCGGTCCCGCGCTCAAGAACTACCTGTCCAGAACAAAGGAAGCGGACATAAAAGCCGTGGACCTCTGGCAGGGCAAAGAAAAAGCCGCGGCCTTCGTGAAAAAGCTCGCGCTTGTCCAGGCGCTGGAGAAAAAAGCCCGTGCCGAAGGACTCACCGAAGACGACGCCCTTGCCTTGGGGCCGTACCTGCTGCCTGAAGCCATCGCCGACCTGCGCTCATTGAAAGCCTCGGCCGCGGCTCTGAAAAAACAGACCTCGGCAGAAGCGCTCAAGGGGCCGGAAAGCAAGTCGGGCGCATCGCTGAACAAATTCGCGGGCGCCGACCCTTCCAAGCTCGGGGCGGACAGCTTCTCTAAACTTTACGACAACATGAACGTCTCGGGGACCGACCCCGTAGTGGCGGGCGGCGGCCGGTACGCGGCCGGGGCCGCCAATGCCGGAGCGGCCGCGCAGCTAACCGCCCCCCAGACGAAAAAAGCGGCTTTTACCGTACCCGAAGTAAAGTCCGCCCCTGCCGCGAACACGGCTAAATCCACCAGCTTGACCTCCGACGCCTACGGCGTGACCATCTACACCAGCGGCGCGCAGCAGCCCCAGACCTTCCGCAAGGGCGAAGACGCGGTGGCCGCCATCCGCAAAATGCCGGACGGCTCCATCACCAAAGTTATTTTTTACGGCCACGGCTCCCCCGGCCTGCAGACCGTAGGCGCTTTCGACGTGGACGCCGAAAGCGCCGGCGAGATACTTAAAGGCAAGATGGCGCGCGGCGGGGTAGTCCAGTACTCCGGCTGCAATACCGCCTCCATCGGCGGGATGACCCTTAATCCCGCGGTAGGCCTATCGATGGTAGCCCGCCGGCTGCTCTATTTCAGTCTGCCCTACTACCAGGACAGGGCCGACGGCGTATCCGCCGAGCAGGCCAGGCAGCAATGGGAAAAGGGATGGAACGCTGACCTGGCCCGCGATACCAGCCTTAAAGTGCGCGGGGCCGTGGTCTGCGGCTACCGGACCTTCGGCCTGGTGCCCGGCCGCCTGCCGGGCGTAACCCGCCTGCTGGGCAACCAGGAAGCCACCACCCCGGGAGTAGTGGCAGGCAAGAAAGCCTGCTACCAGGACGGCAAAGAGGTTCCAGCCCAATGACAGACCTGAACGTAGCTCTTGAAACCATCCTGCTGCTGGCTTCGCCTTTCGTGCCGGTGGCGGTAGGCGTCATGCTGCGCCGCAAATTCCGGCCCGCGCCCGCGGCTGAAGGCGCGGAACCCGCGCCTATGACAGGTTCGCAGAAAATGGGCCGCCTCGCCGGGAACATACTGTTCTGGGGCGGTATAGCGGGGCTGATCTTTATGGTGGTGGTAGTGCTGAATTACAAAGGCAGGATCTGAAAATACCGCAGGCCGGAGATAGCGCGGGAAACCGCGCTATTTTCATTTCTTGTGATGCGCTCTTTTCGCTTTTTTGCGCACGCCAAGAGGACTAACTGATCTTGCCCGCCCGGCGAAGAGCCGCGTTTATCCTGGCTATGACCAAGGGAGCTTTAAAAGGTTTTATAATATAATCGTCCGCTCCCAACTTGAAAGCGAGCTCCTGGCTCTTATCCGAAGTCTCCGTAGTAAGCATTATTACAGGCATATCGGCCAGACCGAGGGTTTCCCTGACCCCTTTTACCAGCTCCAGGCCGCTCATCTTCGGCATATGAATATCCGATACCAGCATATCGGGGGGAGCCCCGGAAGCTATGGCTGTAAGGGCAGCTTCTCCATCCATGGTCTCTACGACCTCGTAACCCTCCCCTTCTATGAATTTTTTCAGCAAGACGCGGATCGCCGGGTCGTCGTCCGCTATCATTATGCGCAGCCTGCCGGGGGCAGTGCCTGCGGCGGGCGCGGACAGCGGGAAAACCGCCGGCCCGGCTGCCGGGCCGGGCGCCCGCTCGGCCGCTGCGGCCTTCTTTTCTATGGTTATGTAGGGCGAAATTTCAGCCAGGTCCGTGTGCCCTTTTGAAAGGTGCCAGAGCGCGTCGTGCGTAAGGGTACGCAGCACCCTCTCCTCCAGCGCCGCTTTTGTGATCTCGGCCGCGGCCGCTCCGGAATTTATGAGGTCCTTCAGGCGCGGGGTGATCTGCAATATTTCCACCATGGAGGTGCGGCCTACGTAGCCGCTTCCTTCGCAGTTCTTGCAGCCCTGGCCCTTGTAAACCGCCTTTTCAAAGCCGTATTTCACCATGGCGTCAAGCAGCGCCGCGTCCAGCCCGCTTTCCGGCACCTTTTCGGCGCAGACCGGGCAAAGCCGGCGCACCAGCCTCTGGGCCGTTATGGCCAGCAGCGCGGGAGAGATCTTGAAGCGGTCCAGCCCCATATCCGAAAGGCGTGAAATAGTGGAAACCGCGTCGTTGGTGTGCAGGGTGGAAAAGACCATATGGCCGGTCATGGCGGCCTGGAAAGCGATGTCGGCAGTTTCGCGGTCGCGTATCTCTCCGACCATTATGATGTCCGGGTCCTGGCGCAGCACCGACCTGAGTACCGCCGCGAAGGTCAGCCCCTGCTTTTCATTCACCTGCACCTGGTTTATGCCGTTCAGCTTGTATTCTATAGGGTCTTCGACCGTAACGATATTCGTTTTTTCGCTGCGGGTCTTGTTCAGTATGGAGTAAAGCGTGGTGGTCTTGCCGGAACCCGTGGGGCCGGTCACCAGTATTATCCCCTGCGAAGCCTCCAGGCAGGTCTCTATCACGCTCGATACTTCGGGAGCGAAACCCAGTTTTTCGAACGGCACCTCCGCCGCCCGCTGGTCCAGTATGCGCATCACCACTTTTTCCCCGTACGAAGTCGGCAGGGTGGAGACGCGCAGGCCCACCTCCGCGCCGCCGATGCGGAGTTTCGTCCTGCCGTCCTGCGGGCGCATGTGGTTGGAGACGTCCAGGTCAGCCATGATCTTTATCCGCGACACCAGCGGACCAGCCGCGATGTGGCGCGGAATGGTCATGATATTTTTGAGCACCCCGTCCACCCTGATGCGCACATGACTGGCTTTTTCCTCGTGCTCCAGGTGTATGTCGGAAGAATGTTTGCGGTAAGCCTGCGATATTATGGAGTTCACCAGCAGCACCACCGGCGCGGTCACGCTGGACTCTTCGTCGCCGGGGACCTCTCCGCTGAGGAGCTGTATCTCTTCGGGGGTTTCGCCTTTTTCGATCAGGTCGTTGATCACTTTATCGGAGCTGAAAAGCTGCTCCAGGCAGGAGTCTACCGCGAGCGGCATGGAAAAAAAGGGGATAACCCGCCGGCCGGTGACGGCTTCCACATCGGACTGCGCGTCTAAATTCAGCGGGTCGGCCATGGCCAGGCGTATTTCCTCCTCGGAAACCCCGACCGGCATTATAAGGTATTTGCGGCACGTCTTCTCCTGCACCAGTTTAAGCCCGAACCGGTCGGCGTTCTCCGGGGCCAGCGGCAGATAGCGTACCTTGAAGGTGAGTTCGACCGCTTTCCCGAGCTGGTCGGCCGTAAGCAGGCCTGCGTCCACCAGGGCATGGGAAAGGTAAGTTTTTTTCCCCGCGCGCGCCGCGGCGATAAAGACCTCGTCGGCCCCTTTCACCCCGGCCAGCACCCGCAGGATCCATTCATCCTTGAAGCGCCATGTTTCGGTCATAATATCTCACCTGTAAACGATCTCAAGATTTTCAACAAACTCTTTAAGTTCCGCGAGCCGCGCCGCAACCCCCGCGGCGTCGCCGCCATTGGCCAGTGTTTCAATTTGCCCACCCAGCTCGGAGATGCGGTCAAGGCCGTACCCGCCTCCGGAGCCGGCAAGCTTATGCCCGGCCTTGCTCAATGACGACAGATCCCCGGCGGAGTGCAGCGCGAAGAGCTCCGGGATCTCCCTGCGTCGTGCCTCAAGATAGCCGGGAATAAGCTCCGCCAGGTCTTTGTCTACCAAAACCTTGTATTTCGCCATATTGCTTCCCCCGTGAACCCCGTCAACTCCTGGTTTATAGGTACTTGTGGATCTTTTCCAGGAGCCCGGCTTTTTTCACCGGCTTAAACAGGTAATCCGTGCAGCCAGCGTCGAGGCATGCTTTTATCCTCGCTGAGTCGTCATGCGCGCTGAAGACCACTACCGGCACTGTTTTTCCGCAGGCCATCTTCCTGAGCTCTTTTACCGCCGTCAGGCCGTCCATGACAGGCATTTCCATATCCATCAGCACCAGCGAAAACAGGGTGCGCCCGATCTTTTCCAAGGCCTCTTTGCCGTTAGCGGCCCGGTAAAGGCGCAGCCCGGGTTCCCCCTTCAGGTACAGTTCCACCAAGGCGACGTTGTCCGGGTTATCCTCAACGAGCAGGATCTTGCGCCTGGTATCAAGCCATTTGTCCAGCGCTTCATAAAGCGCCTTTTTCTTCAGCGGCTTGCTTATATGCGCGTTCATGCCGAAGGACAGGGATTTGGAAATATCGCTGTCCAGCGCGTGCGCCGTAAGCGCGATGATAGGTATCTTCCTATAGGCCTCGGTCTTGCGCAGCTGAAAAGCGGCCTCATGGCCGTCGATTTCCGGCATCTGTATGTCCATCAAGACCAGGTCATAGTCGAAGGCGGCGCATTTCTCAAGCACCTCCCGGCCGTTGACCGCTATATCCAGCCTATAGCCGGCGTTTTCCAGCAGGAGCCTGTCCAGGTTCTGGTTATCGATATTGTCCTCTGCCACCAATATCCGCAGGTGCGAATAGTCCCGTTTGGGCGCCGCCGCGGAAGCCGCCGCGGTTTCGGGCGCCCTCTGGCTGAAAACCTTCAGAATAGAGTTAAAAAGGGTGGAGCGGGTTATTGGCTTTGAAAGGAAGGCAGAAACCGCCGGCTTCACGCTTTCAGGGATGGTCTCCACCCTGGAGGAGAGCATCATTATTTTAGCCCCCGGGGCCGCGCCGCCCGCCAGCGCCTTGGCGATGAACTGCTCCCCGTCACCGCCCGGCATCTGGTGATCCACTACCAGCAGGTCGAATTTTCCCGAGGTTTCGAGGAGCTCCAGGGCTTCGGGAGCGTTCGTGGCCGAGACCGTGGTAAAGCCCCAGGCCGCCATGTTTTGCTCCAGTATTTCCAGGCTGTCCGTGTTGTCGTCCACCAGCAGGGCGCGCAGGCCGGCGAAAGAAACATGTTCCTCTTTAACGCCCTGGACCCGGAAACACCCTTCGCAGGGGAGCCGGAAACTAAAAACGGAGCCCTTCCCCTCCGCGCTTTCCAGGGAGATAGACCCGCCCATCATCTCCACCAGGGCTTTTGAAATGCTCAAGCCAAGCCCCGTTCCCCCGTATTTGCGCGTGCTTGAATCGTCGACCTGTGAGAACTTGCGGAAAAGTTTTTTCTGGTTCTCCGGAGAGATGCCTATCCCGGTGTCCGCCACGGAGAAGACCAGCCAGCTTGCGGTCTTGCCTTTCAGGAATTCGGCGCTTATTTTGATCTGGCCCTTGAGCGTGAATTTGAAAGCGTTGCCCACTAAATTGATCAAGATCTGGCGCAAGCGATTCCCATCCCCGAGGCTGGAGGACGGCAGGTCCATGGAAACCTTCAGGATAAGCTCCAGCCCCTTGGCTGAGGCGCGCTGGGCGAACATCTCCGTAACGCTTTCAACAACCTCACGCGGGTCGTACGGGGCTTTCTCCGTTTTAAGAAGACCAGCTTCTATTTTTGAGATATCCAGGATGTCGCTTATTATATAGAGCAGCGCGTCGGCCGAATGCTGTATGGTCAGCAAATGCCGTTTCTGGTCTTCGTCCAGGCGGCTGTCCAGCAGGATCTCCGTCATGCCGATGATCGAATTCATAGGAGTGCGGATCTCATGGCTCATGTTCGCCAGGAAGTCGCTTTTAGCGCGGTTAGCCGCTTCCGCGGCCTCCTTTGCCTTGCGCTGGGCGGCCTCTATTCCCTTGCGGGCCGTTATATTCACCAGCACGGCCAGCACGGCCGGGGCGCCTTCATAAACGATCGGGGCGCTCTTAACCATTATGTTCAGGAGCTTGCCGGACTTTGTGGCGAACTCGATCTCATAATCCCCCAGGGAGGGGCTGGCTGTTCTTTTATACATCGCGGAGAGGATGGCTGTCTTTGAATCCTCGGTTATGAAATTGAAAATAGTGCGGCCCACCAGTTCCTCACGGGCGTACCCGGATATCTGTGTTCCCATGTCGTTCACATAGAGTATCCGCCCATCCCTGTGGATCAGCACTGTTTCGGGCGCGCTGTTGGCGATGGCCGCGTAGCGGCTCTCGCTTTCCCTGAGGGCGGCGGCCGCTTTTTTGCTTTCCGTAATATCCCGAAGTATGCCTACAGCGTTCCACTCGCCTTTGATCCTGACCCCGGCCAGCGACATTTCCACCTCTATCTCCGTGAAATCCTTTTTTAACGCCGTCATCTCCTGCGTTTTTCCGACAGCGCCGCCTTCTCCGGCCTGGCGGACGAGCGCGCAGGTTTTTTGGTACGCCTCCCGGAAACGTTCCGGCGCTATAAGGTCCTTCAAGTTCTTTCCCAAGACTTCCTCCGCCTTCCAACCCAGCATCCGCTCCGCGGCCGGATTCCAGAAGGAGATGCCGCCAGAAGCGTCCATCATCAATATGGCGTTATGGGCGGCGGCGGTAATGGCTCGGAACGTGGCGTCTTTCTCGGCCAGCCTTTCCTCGGCCTGCTTGCGCTTTGTGATATCGCGGAAAACCCCTTCGACCCCGGCGACTTGCCCGTCTTTGTCCGTGTAAAAACTGCTGGTGGTCGAAGCGCTGAGCGGCGCGCCGGCGCGGGTCTTGAGGAGCACTTCATAGTCGTTAATGCGGCCCCCGCCTTTGCGCATGGCGTCCAGCATCTTCTCCCTGTCCCCGGGATTGAAATAGAATTTATCCGTAACATTCTTCCCATACAGTTCCTGCAGGGAATCGTAGCCGAACACCTTAAGAAAAGAAGGGCTGGCAAGGATAAGAGCGCCGTTCTTATCGGTGCGGTAATAGACGTCCTGGATGTTCTCTATGACGGTCCGGTAAAGATGTTCGCTCTCCCTCAGCGCTTCTTCCGCCCGCTTGCGCTCCCGGATATCCCGGTAACTGACGGAAAATCCGGATATCGCTCCCGCCGCGTCCTTTATCGGGGCGATAGAGACGGACACCTCTATGGCCGCGCCGTCTTTCCCGATCCGCCGGGTTTCGTAGGCCCTGGATTCGCCGAACGCGTCCTTGATCCTTTGCTTAACCTCCCCCCTGGAATCGGGCGGCTCCAGCAGGCTGATATTCTTGCCGACGATCTCTCCGCTGGAATACCCGTAAAGACGCTGCGCGGCGGGGTTCCAGTCCGTAACGACCCCGTCGAGATCGATGCCGACGATGGCTTCGACCGAGTACTCGACGATAGCGGCCAGCTGCAGCGCTTTTGTCTCAAGCGCCCTGCGCTCCGTGATATCCTCTTTTATGCCCAGAAACTTTATGATCGCGCCATGTTCGTCTTTTATCCCGGTAATGACCGCGGATTCCCAGAACAGCTCCCCGTTCTTCTTTTTGTTATGAAATTCCCCGCGCCAGGTTCCGCCGGCGCATATCGTCTTCCAGAGCTCGCCGTATTTTTCCGGCGGCGTCTCCCCGGATTTAAGTATCCTGGGGTTTTTTCCTAAAGCCTCTTCGGCGGTGTAGCCCGTAATTTCGCAGAATTTAGGATTTACATACTCTATCTGCCCCTGGGTATCGGTGATCACGAAACTTACAGGGCTTTGCTCCGTGGCGATAGAGAACAGCTTAAGCTTCTCTTCGGACCGCTTTCGCGCGGTGATATCGCGCTCCACCGAGATCGCCATGCGTTTGCCGCCTATCGTTATGTCGTGCCCGGCCGCCTCCACGGTAAAGACCGAGCCGTTCTTGCGCTTATGGCTGACCTCGAAACTGACGCCGTCCACGGGGCTCGCGCCGCGGACCTTCGCCATCAGCGAGCCCGCCGCGGCGGCGCTCTCGTTCAGCATGGATACCGGCTTGCCGATGATCTCTTCGCGCGAATAACCGAACATCCGCAGCGCCGCCGCGTTGGCGTCCCTGATGACCGGCTCGCCTTCGGAAGGGACCTCGAACACCAGTATGGAGTCGCGGGCCTGCTGAAAGAAAAGGTCCCGCGCTTCCCGCGTCGTTCTCAGGACGTCCTCGCCCAGACGGCGCACGGTAGTGTCGCTGAAAGCTACCACCAGTCCCACTACCTTCCCGTTCTCTTTTATCGGCGCGGTGGCGCAGTCTACATGGACCCGGCGCCCGTCTTTAGCGGAAAAAACTTCTTCGGTGAACTTTTTGCTCTCGCCGGTGCGCAGGGTTTCCAGCAGGGGGCAGGTCTCGGCGGGGTTGGCCGACCCGTCAGGCTTAGCGTAGTGAAAGAGCGTATGGGAATTTTTCCCTTTTACCTCTTCCGTTCCGTAGCCCAGCATCTCCCTTCCCGCTTTGTTCATGAAAACCACCGTGCCGCCGGTGTCAGACAGATAAACGCCTTCCGGCACCGCGTCAAGCAGTTCTTCTTTATCTTTATAGCCGTTTCTGTTAAACCAATCGAGCATATTTCGCGACCTTAATAGTGTCTGGGTGCCGGCCGTTACGGCCGGCTCTCCAGGACTTCCCTTACCTTGCTGAGGAGAGCGTCCGCTTTCAGCGGTTTTTCCAGCAGCGCCACGCCGGGCTGCATCAGGTTTTCCCTTGTGAGGGCGTTGTCGATATAACCGGACATAAAGATCACCTTGATCGGGGGAACCAGCGCTTTTATAGTCTTCGCCAGCACATAACCGTTCATCTGCGGCATGACTACATCCGTGATCATTAGCTGGACGTCCTGCCGGCCCTCGCAAAGCTCGATGGCTTCACGGGGAGTGGCCGCCTCCAGTATCGAATACCCGTTCTGCGTAAGCAGCCGGGAAACGAATTTCATAACAGCCTCTTCATCCTCGACCAGCAGTATCGTTTCCGTCCCGTGATAAGCGGAAAGGGGCGGCGTTTCGGCCGGCTTCTCCTCTACTTTTTCGGCTGCCAGCGGGAGATAGATCTTGAAAGTCGTGCCTTTGCCGGGCTCGCTGTATACGAAGATGTTCCCGCCGCTTTGTTTGACGATGCCGTACACCGTAGAAAGCCCAAGGCCCGTCCCTTTGCCTTTTTCCTTGGTGGTGAAGAAAGGCTCGAACAGGTGAGCTGTTACCTCCGCGCTCATCCCGCTGCCGGTGTCGCTGACGGTCATCATGACATAGCGGCCGGGCGGAACGCCGGCGTGGGTGGCGGCGTAATCCTTATCCACTTCGCGCCGGACGGTTTCAAAGGTCAGTTTCCCTCCATCCGGCATGGCGTCCCTCGCGTTAAGAGCCAGGTTCATGATCAGCTGCGCCACTTGCCCCTGGTTAGCCAGCACTGCCGCCGGCGCTGACTTCAGCATGGTCCTTAACTCGACATCCTCCGGGATCATTCTGCGGAGCATTTTTATCGTTTCCAGGATCACCTGGTCCAGGTTCAGGCCGCTGAACTGGACTACCTGCTTCCGGCTGAAAGTCAGCAGCTGACGGGTCAGGACGGCCGCCCTTTCGCCGGCCTTTAATATTTCGTCCAGGTCCTCGCGCTTTGGGTCTCCGGCGGGGATAGCCGCGCCTATAAAGTTGGCGTAACCCAGGATCGCGGTAAGAATATTATTCAGGTCATGGGCGATGCCGCCCGCCATCTGGCCGATGGCCTCCAGCTTCTGGGACTGCGCGACTTGCTCTTCCGCCCGCGCGCGGAGTATATCCGAGGCGATAATATCAGAGACCGACTTGATAAAATCCTTCTGTTTCCCGCTAAAGGCGGTCTTCTCTTTCGTATAGAGGTTCAAAACTCCAAGGGTAGCTCCGGAGGCGCTGATCGGGGCGCAATAATGGCCGTGCTCGTGCATCCCCTCATAGCCGATCTCATGCTCCGGGCCTATCCCCTTCGAGACGACGACGGCCCCGCTTTCCGCGGCCCTGCCGCACAGACATTTCCCGAACGGGAGCTTCGCGCAGGCGGTCAGCAGGGCGGTAGACAGTCCCTGCTGAGCCGCCAGGGTAAGGGTTCGTCCGCTTATCAGGAAGACGGCGCCCTTAGGCTCCACCGCCAGCCATGGGATCGAGAACAGGGTGGCAAGCTGAGCGGCCAGCTTCTGCCGCAGCGGAAGAGACGTTAATGAGTGCTGGCGGATGGCGTTGAGCTTTCTCTCCATTTCGTAGGCCTCGCGGATATCCGTTTCGGCTTTCTTCCGCTCTGTGATATCGCGGAAATACCAGATCCTGCCATGATATTTTCCGTCAGGGTCCGTTAAGGGCGCGGAGTATCTGTCTATCCATCTCCCGTCGGCGAATTCCACCTCGTCCCTGCACTTTTCGGCTTTGTGCCCGTAAAGGTACTCGACTTTACTGCGGAATTCCGCCGGATCCTTCAACCGGCTAAGGGCTTGGGCCAGTATTTTCTTATCGTCTTTTGTCTCCAGGACCTGGCTAGAAATGTCCCAGAGTTCGCCGAAACGCTTGTTGACAAGGAGGACATGACTTTCGTTGTCCACAGCCAGTATCCCGTCGATAGACGCTTCCGACTGGGCTTCAAGGAGCATTGTTTTCACCATGAGCGCCCCTTCGGCCAGCTTCCGACCGGTGATGTCGCGCTCCACCAGGAGCGCCAGGCGTTTTCCTCCGATCAGTATGTCCTGTCCTGACGCTTCGGCCGTAAATACCGAGCCGTCCCTGCGTTTATGCCGCACCTCGAAGCTCATCCCCCCGGCCCCCGTAAGAGCGCGCTTCCTCTCCATTATTAAACGGGAGGAATCGGGGTTTTCATTCAGTATCGATACCGGCTTCCCGAGCAGCTCTTCGCGCGAGTAACCGTACATCCGCAGTGTTTCGGCGTTGACATCTACGATCACCGGCTCGCCCTCCTCCGGCAGTTCGAGCAGCAGGATGGAATCGTGGGCCTGATCGAAGAGCGTGCGGTATTTCGCTTCGCTTTCGGCCCGCGCCGCCTCCGCCGTTTTGCGCCCGGAGATGTCGCGGATATTGCATTGGATGACCTTCCTGCCGCCTGCCTCGTAGACGTTGCTGACGAATTCCACAGGCGCCTTCCTGCCGTCCTTCGTTTCCAGCGGCATGTCGGAGTAGCGGATATAGCCCCTGGTTTTCAGCTCCTGGAAGTCGTCTTTTGCCGATGAGATATCCTTGAAAGGGCCTACCTCCCAAAGATGCTTCCCGATGAAATCTTCTTTGGAATAGCCCAGGAGTTCGCTCATGAACGGGTTGACCCCCGTGATCCGCCCGGTTTCGAAGTCGAGCAGGAGGATGCCGTCCTTCGCCGACTCGAACAGCCTGCGGTAGCGTTCCTCGCTTTCGACCAGCGCAAGCCCTCCCTCAAGCTCACGCACAGCCGCCGCCTTCTCATCTCCCGGGAGGGGCACGTCCTCCGCCATTTTTTCACCGTTTGTCATGAGCTTCTCCGCTGGCGATTTGCGTTTAGCATGGCACACCCAGCCGCGTATGCTTTTTCGCTTTTCTGCCCAGTCTTTAATTTACCCTTTCTGTTCTTTCGCCCGCTATAAGTAACATTACGCACAGCTATAAGTATATTCCCTCCGGACCAGGACGCGCAGCGGCGCCCCGAAATCCTACAGAGCGGGGCAGACCTGAACTCCCACCCGGTAGATAGGTTATACCGGAGATATACTAAATATAAACAGGGAATTTCAAATGAAGAAGGATAATTGCCGCAGGGAGCGGCTGATGAGAGCGCGGGAATTGCGCTATCTTCTCGGGTTGGCAGTAAGAGGCATGGCCAGCCAGTCGAAGACGAACTGGGCCCAGGCGTTGGCTATGGGCGTGCCTTCCTTGGACCAGTAGTGGATGCCGTCGCCGCCGGTCTCGGGGTATTTGGTGACCTTGGTGCTGTCGAAGACCTGGCAGCCGGCTGAAACGGCTTTATAGGTCAGCTCAAGAATTCGCGGTATATCTTCGTGCCCTTTGCGGGAATCCGGCTTGGTCACCCAATAGCAGGCCGCGCCCGCCGCTTTTATCTTCTCCGCCATGGCGGCCATATCCTTTATCGCGAAATCGTCCGAAGGCATGCCCGAATAATTAGCTCCCAGTTCCACTATCACGGTATCGGGCTTCACCTTCTCAAGCAGTTCGGCGAAGATCGGGGTGGGGCCTTTAGTCCCTTTCTCTATTTTCCCGTCCAGGCCCCTGAAGAAATAGCCGCAGGGCGTGGGCTTGCCCGTTACCCACCACTGGGCGATAGAGCCGCAGGAGGCGTAGCTGGCGGTCTTATGCCCGGCTCCGCGCAGAAGTTCGTCCACCTTCCAGCCGAACGGTCCCACCGAATGGGAGTCGCCCACAAAAAGCACTGTCCCGGCCGAAACCGGCAGGCAGTTAAGGACAAAAGCGGCGGCGATTATTATCTTTTTCATATTTCCCTGATATCTTACAGCTTTTCGGGGCCGGGAGGAACCACTTTCAGCTCCAGAATGCGGTCCACCCGGAACGTGCGCTTCTCGCCGCGCTTAAGGCAATGCGCCTCCAGGCCGATAAAAGAGCTGGTATTGTATTTGCGGCCGCCCACGGCCAGCGGCCTAACGGTCCGGCGGCTTTTCTCGTCCCGGGCTTTTAAATAAATTATTTCAAGGCAGCTGCCGTCCTTTATGGCCTGCTCTATCATCCTGACCTTTTCCTCCAGCGGCATGGCCTGTTCGCTGGTCCCGTACTGGTGCCCGGTGACGTAGCGCACTATGCGCCAGTCCATCTTGACGTCGGAAGGGCGCACGGGCCGGGCCAGGCTCAGCCCCTCCAGCGCCGTGCAGCGGCTCAGCGCCACATAGGTCTGCCCGGCCGCGAAAGCGCCGCGGCCAAGGTCTATTATCGCGCGCTCGAAAGTCTTGCCCTGGCTTTTGTGGATGGTTATCCCCCAGGCCAGCTTCAGCGGGTACTGCATGAAGGTCCCGGCGGTCTCGGTCTTTATCTTGTTGGCCGCTTCGTCGAAAGTGAAATGGAAAAGCTCCCAGGCATGCGGCTTCACCTGCTCCACGGAGCTGTCGGCCAGGCGCACGTGGATAACGTCCGGCTGCCCCTCGGGGCCTTTCATGATATCCTGCACCACGGCCATGGTCCCGTTCACCCAGCGGCCGAGGGGGTCGTTGTTGAGCAGCATCACCTGCGCCCCGGCCTTCAGGTGCAGCTCGTCGTCGGCGGGGTAGGCGTCGCGGGTGAACTCGCCGCGGGTTTCGGCTTTGTAAATATGAGCGCGGCCGTCTATGCCGTGCAGGCGCTCGTTGTTTATCTCGGCCGCGTCGGCGTTGGTGGTGAGCAGGCGGACGATAAGGCCGCGCTTGTCGGTCTCCACGTCGGCCCCCACGCGGCTGTTGAGCCGGGCCAGCTGCGCCTCGCTGACCCGGTTATTCCTGATGGCGTTCAGGATCTCGATAAAGCCCTGGTCTTTCTGGCGGTAGATCTTCTCCAGTTCGAGATATTCTATACCGGCCTCGCCGAAGATCCTGGAGTTGAAGAAGTAAGGCCCTTTGTAATAATCGGTGAAAAGCTCGCGCTCTTCGCCGGTGACCACCGGGGGCAGCTGGTAGAGGTCGCCGAAAAGTATAAGCTGGGCCCCGCCGAAGGGCTTCCCCGGTTCCTTCCCGTTAATGCGCATGAAAGCGTCAACGCAGTCCATCAGGTCGGCCCGCACCATGGAGGCTTCGTCTATGACTATCGCGGCCAGCTCTTTGTAAATTTCGGCGTCCTTCTTGCGCGCCCTTCTTACTTTGTCGGGCGTGGTCCCGGGCTTGAACTGGAAGAAAGAATGTATGGTCTCCCCTTCCACGTTCAGGGCCGCCACCCCGGTGGGGGCGAGCACCACTATTTTTTTAGAGGTATGGGCGCGGAAATAGCGCAGCAGGGTGCTTTTGCCGGTGCCGGCCTTCCCGGTTATGAATAAGTTATGGCTGCCGTGCTGCAGCAGGTGCAGGGCCTTCGAAAATTGTTCGTTGAATTCTATCTCTACGTCTTCGGTCATGGCTTTCTTTGATTTTATCATTTGACCAACCGGTATTGCGGGATCTGTATATAAAGGAGCTTACCCTTAAGACCTATTTCGATCTGGGCCCTTTTCCGGAAATCAGAGGGACCTTGGAACCTCAACCCGGCTATGGCGAAAGTGTTATCGTGTACTTAAGCAGAAAAAATACGGGAGGGTAAGCATGAAAATATCCAGCAAAAGCGCCTTCATCGCAGCCATGGCGCTGATATGTTACACGGGCTTCGCGATGGCCCAGGCGGTTTCTTTCGACTCTAAAGCCGGCGACCTCAGCAACCTTGTGAACGATTTAAAAGCCGGCGGACACGGCGGCCCCGGAGGCGGTTTCAACCACGTCCCCACCCCGCCCGCCCCTACGCCCCATAACGGCGGCTTCGGCCAGCCCGGCCACGGCGGCAATAACAACCCCGGCAACCACAGCAACCCCGGCGGATTCGGAGACCATAACGGCCCCGGCAACAATAACGACCATGGGAATAACGGCTGGGACCACAACGGCCCCGGCAATAACGATCACGGCAACAACGGCTGGGACCACAACGGCCCCGGCAACAACCACAATGACCACAACGGCCCCGGACCTCAGCCCTGGCATCCCAATCCCCAGCCGTGGAACCCCGGTCCTCAGCCCTGGCATCCCAACCCCCAGCCCTGGAACCCCCAGCCTCAGCCCTGGCACCCCGGTCCTCAGCCTACCCCCTGGAATCCCAGCTGGCAGCCGCATCACAACGGCCATCCCGACTGGAATAACAACAACTGGGGCAACAACCATTGGAACAACCATGGCCCCGAGCATAGCGACTGGTGGAACAACTACAACGGCTGGTGGAACAGCACGGCTCACCCTTACTCCATCTACCGCACCATCTGCGACGTTACCCCCGGCGTTTCAGCCAAGGGTTACATCGTAGAACAGTCCTTGCCTTTCTACGGCAGGTCTACGTTCTACTACTACAACGCCTTCAACACCATCATCGGGACAAGCAACCCGACGAACGGCGTTTTCCGCGGCGGAGACGGCACACCGGTAATGGACTTCTACCAGGTGCCCTATCAGGCCGACCACTGCTTCCTGGCCATCACCCAGTAAAGCCAGCGGCAGTTTGCCCAATGAACGCCCCGCCAAAAGCGGGGCGTTCACTTTTTCCGACGGAATAATTCGCGAGCCAGCCCTGCCAAGTAGGCCCAAGGTCCTAGATGGGCGTAGGCCCTTTGGCCCTTGAGCAAAATCAACATTGGCTGTACAGTATACACAGTTACTGTGTAATTCCCGGGATCGGCCGGGAAGCATCCACCTCCGGACCTTAATCCGGATTCACCACGGTAAGCGCGACAATAGTGTCGGAGGTGGATATGCTTCACGTGAACAATAACTCTCCAGTCCTCAGAACCGTTTTTTCGGCGGCCTTCCTTTTTTTATCCATATTCAATCTTGCCCCCTCGGCCACTAACGCCCAGGCCTTCGATCAGCTCAACGGAGCGGCTCATACCGTTGAGGTCCCGCTTGTCTCCCCCCCGCAGAACGCCACTCTTTACACGGTGGCCCCGGGCCTTAACGTTTATTTCATTAATGTAGGCCAGGGCGATTCCATATATATAGAGCTGCCGGGGGGCAAGAACGCCCTTATCGATGGCGGCCCTTCCAAAACCGCCCCCGCCCTCGCGAAATTCCTTTCCGACAAAAAAGTCACCAATATAGACCAGGTCGTGCTCACCCACCCCCACAGCGACCATTACAACGGGCTTGGCTATGTCTTCTCCAATTATACCGTAGGGAATTTTTACGACACCCGCCTCGACAACAAAGGCGCCACTGGCGATGACACTGTCCGCGCCCAGGTGAAGGCCCTTGGGATCAACACCATCTACCCCGCGGCCGGCGACCATCTGAACTGGAGCTCCGCCCCCGGCCTGGATATAAAGGTTTTCAACGCCTGCTCCGAGGCGATGTCCAGCTCCAACAGCAATGAAGTGAATAACTGCTCCATCACCTTCAAGCTCACCTACCAGGGCTCTTCCATCCTTTTCACCGGGGATACCCAGAACGACGCGGAAGCCCGGCTGGTGGCGAAATACGGCAGCGAGCTCAAAGCCGACGTCCTCAAAGTGGGACATCACGGCAGCAAGTACTCTTCCACCGAGATCTTCCTGAACGCCGTAAGGCCCGCTAAAGCCTACATAGAAGTGGGCAAAAACAATTACGGCCACCCCACCCAGGGCGCGCTGGACCGCCTTACCGCCATCGGCGCGAAGATCTTCCGCACCGACCTCGACGATACGCAGGAATTCTCGGTAGACAGTTCCTCCATAACTTCGGAGAAGGCTGCCGACTAGACCCAGGTTCATCTTAAAGTTTCCCCCCTTCCTTACCAATAGCATAGCAGACGAACCCGACAAGGGCATGTCGGGTTCGTCTGCTTTGTTTTTAACGGTCTTTACCCGCTCAGAGGAGGCGGCTCACCAATCGCGCCGGGCTTTGCCCAGCTCGCGGACCAGCAGGCGGGCTACGTCTTCGGATTCGGGAGCCAGCGGGTTATTCAGCATGTTTTCGACCGCTTTATTGGCGTAGCCTTTTATAAAAACGTCCTTGGCGGCGTTTTTTGAAAGGCCCAGTTCGGCATTCCCTTTGCTTTTCTCGGTCTCCCACAGCTTTTCTCCCGTCTTGGCGTCCACCAGCCAAAGCCGCACTTTGACCATGCGTTCGGCGTAAACTCCGACGTTGGAGTAATTGAAGGTATCTATGTCCCCGTAAATGAGCGCGTCGGCTCCCAGCGTTTCCCCCAGCTTCTGCGGAGTCACGGCGTTGAGCTGCCCGCCCTCCGAGATTCCCAGGCCGTGGACCTTTTCCTCGGTTTCCTTGACGTCCGCGAAATTGAAGTTGGCCGCGGAGAGATAGGTGTCCAGCAGGTCGCGCATGAGCTCCGGCGCGCGCAGGTCCAGGGACTGGTTCTCGAAAGGCAGAAGGGCCAGGGTGGCCGGGAAAGGCTCGGCGTGCCGCGCCACGGGAGCCGTGGCCGAGCAGCCGCCCAGGGCGGCGAACAAGAAGATGAAGGGTAGAGAATGCTTGCGGCGCATAATGCCTCCGTTATGGTCCAGGTGCACGGCCGGGCGTTCGATGTAACCGGAAGAACGTTGTCGGGTCCGTACTATTAATGATACTATAAAATCAATCTAACATTACGTGTCAGGAGGATGTCCCATGCGGAAAAGTTTTTTATTGTTGGCTTGCGCCGCGCTGGTTTCCACCGCGGCCGGTAAGGCCGGAGCGGAGTCGTTCCAGTTCGCGCCGCCGCCTTTCCCCGTTCTGAACCTGCGTTCGGTGGATATAGAAAAGAACAGCGGCCTCGATTACGTAGGCATGAAGGTGGACGGCTTTAAGTTCAACGCTCTGAACTTCGGCGGCAGCCGCGCCATCAAGTACTGGGACCGGGGCGGCTTCAGCCTCGGCGGCAACCTGATGCTTATCCTCGGAAAAGGCGATTTCGGCGGCGGCTCCGAAATGACGATGTTCGGAGAAGGCTTCGGCATCCAGCCCAACTGGTATTTCGACCTCAGGGGCGAAGAGGAGGACGACTTCAGCCTGCCTTTCTACTTCGGCCCCCACCTCTCCATGAACATGCTGATGGGATCTTTCACCACCCCCTCCGTAGGCGGCTTCGGCGGCGGATCTACTTTTATAACTGTAGGCACCATACTGTACGGCTGGCAGGCGGGTCTGCAGGCCGGCGTCAACCTGAACGATTACATCAAGTTCGTGCCGTACATCGACTTCTCGCAGGAAGTAGGCGGGTCGGTCGGGACCTCGTTCTCCTCAAGCTACGGCAGCTCCAGCACCTCCGTGAGCGTAAAGTCCATGCCGGTGGCCACATCGCCCGGCTTTGACTTCAAGCTGCGGAAGGTCAACCTCAGCATCGGCGGCGCGATACAGAATTCGAAGAGCGCCAGCGGGACCGGAAGCAAAGTGAAAACCACGGTTTTCCACCTGCGGTTCCAGACGAAATTCCGCTCCATCTGCGGCATTTAAGGGAGGATAAACGAATCTTATGAAAAATAAATTTATAATCATCGCACTGCTGGGAGCTTCGTCGGCGTTCATGGCGGGCTGCCAGACCACGCGCACGGCCACTATCACGAACCAGGACTACAACACGGTGTTCAAAAGCGCCGTCTCGGGCCTCTGCTCTGAAAAGAAGCTGCTGGTCTACCAGGCCGACAAGGCCAAAGGCGTTATCTGGGTGCAGGGCAGGGGCATCTTCGCCAACCCGCCCGAAACCCCCGTCATGCTCGTAAGAGGGACGAACACTACGACCGCCAGGGTCACCCTGCCCGGCATGGACAATTCCTGGGCGGACCGCATCATCGCGCTCATCACCGAGAACCTGCCGGCCGCGAAGACGGAACCGGCGGTGTCCAAGACCCCCGGGAGCAAAACCCTGGAGGAAGGGACGGACGTGGGCCTGGAAAGAGAGAAGCTGGAACTTGAGAAAGAGAAGCTCAAGTTCGAAAGGGAAAAGCTGGAATTCGAGAAGCAGAAGCAGAAGGGGAAGTAACCCCCGGCCCGGACCTTCCCGGGCATAAAAAAACCGTCCGCCTTATCAAGGCGGACGGTTTTTTATTTGCTGTTTAAAGGCTTACAGGCTGTTGAGCAGCTGGTCCACGGCGGTGGAGCTGCCGTTCTTCAGCGGGGCCATCGGCACGGTCACGTTCATATCCTGGAATTCCGGGATATCCGTAACGCTGGCGGACTTGCCGGGCAGCACCGGTATGGTCTGGGTGGTGCAGTGGATGGAGCCGCCGGCGACTATGCTGTCGTCCGAGAGCACCGGAACCACGTTAAGACCGGCCTGCTCGTAGGCGGCCTTGGCGGCGGCCTCTTCCTGGGGCTTGCCGGAATAGGAAGGGATGATGGCCACGTTATTGACTATCAGCGAGTTGGTGTAGGTATACCAGGCGTCGCTGGACCAGCCCTTCACGGTGATGATCTTGTAAGGCTGGCCGTTGGGGGCCTTATTGGTCTTGAACCAGGCCATCGCCTTCTCAGAATTGCTCTTGAAGGGCTCGGTGTCGGCCACGGAGACCAGCACGGTGTTGTCGTTGAGCAGCTTCAGGAACATGTCGATATGGCCGGTGCCGTCGGCGGGCTCGCCGGGGTAGCCGGAGTAGTCGAAGGTTACGATGTTCTTGACCTTAAGATAGTTCTTCAGGTGGGTGTTGACCTGGTCCTCGCTCATGTTGGAGTTCCAGAGATAGGTGCGCTTGGTCATGAACAGCGTGCCCTTGGAGTCCACCATCAGGTTGCCGCCGTCCATGATTATCGGTATTCCGTAGACGCCGATGCCCTTGGCTTTGCCGAGCATGGTGGGAACGGCGTCGTCGTTGCGGCGGTACTGGTAGTGGCGGTAGATGGCGTCGACGATGCCGGGCTTGCCGGAACCGGAGATGCCGAAAGGACCGTAGTCGCGGACCCAGACGGTATCGAGAGGAGCGTTAATGCGGCTGTAGCTGGCCGAGGGGACGCCGGTGATGGAGGCGGGGCCGGCCACGGCCCAGAGCTGCGCCTTGGCGGGGCCGGTGACGGCCTTGGCTATGCCGGTGAGCATCTGCGTGTAAGCCGCCCAGCCGATGACCACGGCGCCTACAGGCTCATATTCGGCGGGCATACGGAAATCGGAGGGCGTAACGCCGCGCATCGTGGGCGCCATGATCGGCGCTTTGCCGTCGGCTTTTTCCCGGTTCGTATCTACCCAGTTAGGAAGAGGATTATTGAGGTCCAGGGCGAAAGCCCCGGAGGTGAAAACGCTTAGGAAGGAGATCGCAAGGAAGCTGTTGATTTTTTTCATGTAGAACCCGCCTTATAATAGTTGATAGTTATTATGCTTCTGTACAAATTATACTACCCCTGGCCGTCCCGCGCATGGGACCAAAGGTAAAAGAACGTCTGGGCCCTTTGGCCTACGAGTCCGACCTACTTGAACATCTCCAGCATGGCGTCCGCCACCCGCCCATGGGCCATTTCCTCTTTGTGCATCCTGGCGAAGAACTTCTTCATTTCCGGGTCTTCCAGGTCTTCGGCGCACTGCCGGAACCTTTCCCCCATACTTTCCTCTATTTTCTTTATCTGGAGGAAATATTTAACGTAGTCTTTTTTAGTAAACATCTTTCCCTCCTTTCTCAACCTTATCCCTCAGGGCGTTCAGCTTCACTGAATGTTTGCCCGATTCCTTGGCCAGCACGTTCAGGTAGATGTTAAGCTGCTTTCGCTCCCATTCGGGGAGGCCGCTCCAGAAGAGGGCCGTATTCAGGTGTTTCATATATACGGGGATGGACTTGTCCTCAAGGTCTATGGCTTCGTCCACCATTTTCAGGAGTTCTTTTTTTGTCACGCTCATATCATTCTCCGAAGAACCAGTTTAAACGTTTGCCGTCGGCCTGGAAATAGCCCGCCGCGGCGGCGCCGGCGTAAATACCGGCCGAAGGCGGGTCGGCGGAAATGCGCCAGTCGCATTCCTTTTCATAATCGAACCACATAAAGCCTTTCACGGCCGTATACCGCGTTTCCAGCCTGCGCAGCAGCTTTTTCAGCCAGGCCGCCTTAACGCCGCCGTCCGCGCACGAAGCGACCTCGGTCAGGAAAAGAGGCTTGTCGGGCGCCATGACCAGCGCCCTGCCGTAGGGATCCTTCAGGAGCTCCTGCGGCCTGCGCCAGGAAGACCACTTCCGGGAATTCCCCCAGTTATAGAGGTCCAGGCCCACCGCGTCGGCGTATTCCGTGCCGGGGTAATAATTCTCGAAGCGGTTCCAGCTCCCGCCCGGAGTGTCTTGCCCGTTAACGCTGAAAACGAGCTTCAGCCTGTTGCCGTTCTTCGAGCGCATTACCCTGGCCATCTGCCGCCAGGCCAGTATGTACATTTCGGCGCTCTTCCCGTTCTTCGCGCCGCTCCAGGCGTACCAGTCGCCGTTAGGCTCGTGGCCCCACCTGAGCATTACGGGGCGGCCGTATTTATTAAGCGCCTCCGCCATGGAGGCCATATAGGCGTCGTACTTGCCGGCGGCTATCTCGCCCAGCAGGCTGCGCCCCGGCTCCGCTTTCAGGTACGGCTCCCAGGTAATAACAAGTATCCCGCCGGAGCGGAGCCCGGCCGTTTCTTTTGCCGGGAAATTATCACCCCAGGCCAGGTAGAAATTATAGAACCCCGTGGGAAGTTTGAGCGAGGCGTAGTCGCCGGAGGCGATCCCGGCCACGCAGCCCGGGAATTCCGTTTCGAAACGGGTCCGACCCTGCCAGGGAAGGCGCACGTCCTCGGTGACGCCCCAGTAGATCAGCAGGGAAACGGCTAAAGCCGCGGCGGCGAACGGCAAATTCGGTCTCACGCGGCCGCCTCCTCGGGGAGGGGCGGCGGGTTGTTGAAGCGGAAGATATTCGAAAGGATGAAGATATGGTAAGCGGCCCAGAACATGTTAACGCCTATGGCGTAAGGAGCGTCCCTGAACCGCAGCGCGCCTGCCGCGATAGCGGCGATATTCAGGGCGATCATGGCGTTGTAAGGCCAGAGCCCTTTCCAGTCCAGCTTCTCCCGGCCGCCCTTGGTGGTCACCACGAAGGTCATCTTTTTCCCGACCAGGGCCAGCAGCGTGGACTTCATCAGCACCGGGAAGCACAGCGAGCCCAGGATGAGCCCGGTATAGATCTGCTTCAGGGTATAATGCCGCTCGCTCATGGTGGCGTAGAAGACCAGCAGCGACAGCGAGAAGTACGGCACGAAGGTGGCCACGTAGAGTTCCGGGTCCAGGAAGAAGGACGGGACGTTGAAAAGCAGGAAGGCGATGGGGCAGATCATCAGGAAGAAGAAGGCCCAGCCGACGAAATAGTACGTCCCGGCGAGGGAATATTCCACCCACTGCATGAAGGTGAGCGAGCGCGGCGCCCTTAAGAACTGCCAGAGCACCTTCCTGAAAACCCCGACCGTGCCGCCGGACCAGCGGGCCTGCTGTTTGAAATAGGCGGGCAGGGTGTCGGGGCCCAGGCCGAACACCTTTACGTGAGGGTGGTAGAGCGAGCGGTAGCCCTTCGTATGAAGTTTCACCGAGGTGGCGAAGTCCTCCGTTATGGAGCCCTCGTCGAACCCGCCCACGCTGAGCAGCGCGCTGCGGCGGAACACGACGTTGGTGCCGCAGCAGAACATGGCCTCGTTGAGGTTCTTGCCCTCGCAGATGCTCTCGTAGAAGATGGCCTGCTGCATGCCCGCGCCCATGGCCACGGGGCTGGCGTCGACGTTGGAATAGAACTGCGGGGTCTGCACGAAAGCCAGGTTGTCGTCGGCCTCCAGGTACGGGACCAGGTCGTCCAGGAAGTCCGGCATCGGGTTCTGGTCGGCGTCGAAGACGGCGATGTATTTTTCCGTCATCCCGGCCATGAAGGCGTTGATGATGCCGGCTTTGGCGCCGCTGCGCACGTCGCGCCTGAAGACCTTTATGCCGTGGCGCGCGGCCAGGGCGTCGGCTTCGTCCTTGTAGCGCTGGTCGCTGGAGTCGTCCAGGAAGTAGATATTCTTGTTCGGGTAATCCAGGTTGCGGAAGGTGATGATAGTCTCTTCGAGTATTTCCCTGGGCTCATGCCGCGCCGCCACCACCACGGCCACCCAGGGCTCCTCCCCCTTCTTCAGCTCCACGTGCGGCATTTCCAGGTCTTCGGCGCCGCGGAGGTTGAAGGCGTTCACCATGTAGCCCAGCGCGTGCACCAGCATATAGGTCTCGCCGGCAAGCAGCAAAATGCCGAAGAACTTCTCCACCAGGGTGTAATCCGAATACGAGAAGATCAGGACGCGGGCTACGAAGTAGACGCAGACGGCCACGGAGGCTACCAGCGTGAAGACCCTCAGGCGGCGGAAGAAGAAGTGGACGAATTTCATCAGAAAGCCTTTACCAGCCCGAGTTCCCAGTAATTGTCCCGGTAGTAGTGGGAGGAAGTGAGCGAGAATTCCAGTTTGAGCGTCCAATATTTATCCCTCGCGGCGTAAAGCGCGGCGCGCGGGTTGAAGCTCCAGAAGACGCTGTTGTCGAAAGTCTCGCGGGCTTTGAGCTCGGCGTAGAAATGCGGGGCGCCGTAATACACCCCGCCTTTGAAAAAGTAATGCCGCCAGGCCGCCTCGAGAGAATAGGTATTGTACGCCGGCGGTGCGAAATAAAGTTCCGCTCGCCGCGCGTAAGCGCTGCGCTCCCAGCGGGCGTCCGTCCAGAAAAGAGAAGAGGCCGACGGAAGGGTATATTTGGCGTCGGCGCCGGAGACGGTGTAATAGTTCCCGCCGTCCACCCGGCCGCGGGCCAGGTCCGCCCCGGCGGAAATGCCGGCGCCGAGAGCGAGGTCCGCGCGGGCCTTAACGCTCGAAGCGCCGCGGCCGGAAAGTATGACCTCCCGGTTATTCAGCAGGCTCTCGCGGCGCAGGGCCAGCGAGACCGTTAAAGGGTCCGCCGCACGGGCCCAGGCGTAAAGCGAGGAAGGGCCGCTGACGCCGCGGCCGGCCAGGCTGCGGGCCGAATAGGAAGCGCCGGCCCCCCAGTAAAGAGAAGGAGCGTAGGCCAGGGCCGCGGTTCCGCCGCGTTCGCTCAAACCCGCGCCGGAATTGAAAGTGTAATCCGCGTAGGTCCCGTAGGCCGAGGCCGAGAGCGTTTCGCCTATGCGCGCGGCGGGGCCGCCGTAAGTCCCTGCCCGGCGCACGTCGGTCTGCCTGCTGGCGCCGCGGGCGTCCCAGTAAGAGAAGCCGCCCTCCAGGCGCAGGTCGTCGCGGTAAGCCGAGTTCTTCGCCCGGGCGCGGGCCGCCGCCGTGTTATACGGTGAAACTTCGGCCAGGAGCTTGTAATATTTTTCGGCCTCGCCGTAGACCTGTGAATTAGAATACAGCTGGGCCAGGTCGAAAAGCGCCTCCGCGTCGCCGGGCTCGAGCCCTATGGCTGTTTTATATTCTTTCACGGCGGAGCAGATCCGGCCCCGGCGCAAATTATCCTTGCCGGCGGCCTCGCTCGCCGCCCAGGCGCCGCAGTTCTTTCGGGCTTCGGCGTAGGCCGCGGAAGACTCTTCATACCTGGCCGCCCAGGCCAGGACCCGCGCTTTCTCCACGGACAGGGCGCAGTCGCCCGGCTTCAGGGCCAGGGCCGCGTCATAATATCGGAGGGAGACCGCGTAATCCCCTTCCCAGCTGTACAGCCGGGCCAGGCGCGAAGCGGCGGAAAGATCGGAAGGATCGCGCTTAAAAAGCTCTTCGAGGGCGGAGGCGGCTTTCTTGAAATCCCCGAGCGCGATGGAGGCGTCGGCCAGCGCGTCTATGCAGGAGGCGTCCAGTTCGCCGGGCAGAGTATAAAGAAGCTTCTGCGCTTCCAGCGCCTGCCCTTTATCCAGGAGTTCGCGGGCCGCGGGGCAGCCTGTCGCGGCCGCCGCGGGAGCGTAAAAAAAAGCCGGGCTTAACAAAGCCGGCAGCAAGATGAGCACAGGTGTTTTCCACATACGGGAATTATACATAACTCCCGTCGTGAAAAGGGACTGGCGCGGCTATTCCGGCGTTTCGGGAGCCGGTGCCTGCCAGGAGTTCAACAATGCGAGCAGCATGGCCGCCACTATCGGCCCGAAAATGACCCCGAGGATGCCGAACATCCGGATACCGGCGAAGATGGAGATAAGCGCCAGCAGCGGGTGCATATCGCCGTGGCCTTTCAGGACCATAGGCCGTATCACGTTATCGATAAGGCCTGCCGCTACGGCCACCAGCCCCATCAAGGCCAGCATGAGGAGGGAGCTGTGAAAATACAGGTAGACCGCCCCGGCCAGGCAGACCGGCAGGCTGCCCAGTATCGGGATCCACGCGAAGATGAAGGTAGCGCCGCCGGCGAGGATAATACCGGGCACGCCCAGCAGCAAGAAACCGATCATAACTATCACCGCCTGGGCGGCGGCGGCCGCGGCGGAGGCCCAGACGGTGGAAGCCGCGGTGGCCTTGAAAGAAGCTATAAGCCGGCTCCGCAGCGCCGGGTCCATCCGCACCCTGTTGCCTATCCATTTGAGGAAAGCCTCGCCCTCGAACAGCAGGAAGAACCAGGTAAGGAGAGAAATGATCACATTCAGCACCAGCTCGGGGAGAGCGGCCGCCTGCACCAAAATGATCCGGCTGAGCGCGCCGCCCGCGCTCTGGGCGAACTCCAGGCCTTTCGCCTGCAGGTCCGCCGGGCTCGCGCTGATCCACTGCACGGGCTTCAGGGCGGTAATAGCGGCCACGGCCGTCCTGATGAAGTCCGCGCCGCGTTCGTCTGAGAGGTAGGCGGCCAGGGCTACGGCCTGCTTTATGGCGGTAACGGCGAAAACGGTCAGCGGCACGATAATGGCCAGCAGTATGATCGCCATGGCCGCCCCGGAAGCCGCGCGCGGCCCGAACTTCCGTTTCACGAGGATATTATAAAGCGGCCGGCTCAAAATGGCCAGGAGCAGGCCCACCAGCAGCGAAACGAGGTAAGGCCAGACCATGGCCAGGAAAAGGGTAAGGAAAACCGCCAGCAGGACCAGCAAAGCCGTGTTCGAACTTTTTTTCTCGGTTATCGTCATTTCGTAATTCTACTATTTTTGACCTCGCCCCCCCCGGCGCAAATAAAAAGGCCCCCGCTGCCGGGGGCCTTTACGCCTTCAGGACCTTAAGCCTGGGGCGGAACTACGGGCTGGACCGGCTGTACGGGCTGCACGGGCCGCACCGCGGGCGTATGCCCCTGGTTGCCCATCCGGGTCATCCATGCCGCGCCGAGGCCCAGCATGGTTCCGAACGAGAACAGCATGAAGCCTATCAGGGACAGGATGCCGCCGACGAGCGGAATGATCTTGCCGAAGATCATCAGCCCGGCCATGAGCGCGTAGCCCACCGCCACTTTGCCGGCGAGCCCGGCGGGGCCGGTCTTTTTGATCCCTTCGAAGAACCGGTTCTGCAGGATCACGCTGAAAGCGCTGAGGCCCAGCGCGGCCGCCGCGGCGTACAGCATCAGGGCGAACGGGACCAGCGGGATGCCCATCACCGAGACCACCATCATCAGGAGGGCCGGGAAGAAACCCACTACCATCAGGGCGCCTATGCCGCAGGCGCGCCACATGTCGATAGAGATGGCGGCGGCGGCGTTCTCGACGTTCTTGGGGAAGAAGACGGCCGGGAGAAGCAGGAGCACGGCGCCGGTGGCCAGCATGGAGAAGAAGAAGAGCAGGCCGAGCCCGACCAGGCCGCCTATCAGCCAGGGGTTGGCCCCGTGTTCGCGGTTTCCGGCGTAGCGCGACAGCCTGAGGACGCGCGGCAGGACGGTGCGCACGGCGTTCATGTCGAAACTGTGCACCTCGCCTTTATGAATAGCTTTCTCGCCTTTGGTGAAGGAGCCTCCCACCACGGAGACGTCGCCGTCCACCTCGCCGGCGGACAGGTTCAGGTTGGCGCCCAGGCAGGCGATATCGCCAGCCACCCGGCCGGTGACCGACACCGGGCCGCCGATGCTGGCCACCTTCCCTTTTACTTCTCCCGGGATGTAGACCGAACCGCCAATAGCGACCAGGTCGCCGGTGACCTCGCCGTTCACGGTGACGGAAGCGCCGCCGACGGAAACCGCGTCGCCTTCCAGCACGCCGTTCACCAGGATCGACTTATCGGTGGCGACGTCGCCGTGCATGGTCTGGCCTTTCTCCACCACCACATCGTCGTGGCGGAGCTCGTTCCTGCCTGCCCGGGCCGCTTGGCCCAGCAGCAGCAGCGAGGCCGCTATCATCACATATACTTTTATATTTTTCATATTCCTCTCCTGACTATATTTTAAATACCCCGCCCGGCCAGGCGCGCGCTTTTTGAAAGCGCCGCTATGGCCGCCGAACAAACCAAGGCCGCGACCGCCACTTCGTACCAGGCGGGAAGCCCGGCGGCGGACACCATATCTAAACAGAACGAAGCGGCCGACGCCGTCTTCGCCAGGACCAGCGCGGCGCGCGCCGCAACCAGGTTAAGCGCCTGCTGAGGGCCGCCCGGCTGTATGGCCTGCGCCGCTATGTCGCCCAGGTTGGTATGGAGAAACCTTAACGAAACATAGGTAAGCGCCGCGGCCCAGGCCGTAACTATCAGCCCGGCGGTTTTAAAGATCCCCGCCTGCCAGGGCCGTGGCGCCTCGGCCGTAACCGCGGCCATCACCCTGGCGCTGAAGCCGGAGGACGGCCTGCTGTAAGGCAGGGCCGCTATCGCTTTGGCTATCAGTTCTTCTGTTTTATCGGCTTTCATATCGTCCTCTCTGGTAATACGGGCCAGGCCCTTAAACGGTTGCGTCCTGCGCATTAAACGCTCCCAGCTTTACCTTAATAAGCTCCCGCGCCCGGAACAGCCTGGCTTTCACCGTGCCTTCCGGCGCGCCTATCACGCGGGCGATCTCGGCCGGGCCCATGTCTTCCCGGTAAGCCAGCAGCAGAACCTCGCTGTAAAGGGCGGGCAGGGAGGAAAGGAGCGCTTCAATGCGCTCCGCGTCGATGGAGTCGGCGACGGTTTCCGCTACTCCGGCCGCTTTGTCGGGCAGGTCGGGAAAATCTTCATGATCCAGCGAAACGGTCTTATTCCCGGCGCGCAGAGCGTCCATGCAGGCGTTGTGGGCTATGCGGAACAGCCAGGAGGAAAAAGGATAAGCGGGATTATAAGAGGAAAGGGCCTTGAAAGCTTTTACGAAAGCTTCCTGCGCCGCTTCCTCGGCCGCGGCGGGGTCTTTAAGCAGCCGCAGGGCGAAACTGTAGATCTTGTCCTGGTACAGTTCGACAAGGCCCGCAAAAGAGGAATTCTCCCCCTCGAGGCAGCGTCGTACCAGTTCTATTTCCGTTTCACCCATCATCATTAATACGCGCCACCCTGCATTTCGGTTGCATAAATAGGGACAGACACCTATTATTCGTCAGCGATATCTGCGTTCAGGGCTCGCAAAGGAAAGCGGTTATCGGTTTAGCTTTGCCTTTCAGGGCTACGACCTTCTCCGAAGCCGAACTGAAGAGCGAGCCGGCCTTGGCGTAGACCCCGGCCGAGACCAGCACTTTCCCCGGTTCGCAATTGCTTTCAAGGCGCTGGGCCGTGTTCACGGCGTCGCCGATGAAGGTATACTCGCGCCGGCCTGGCGTGCCTACGTTCCCGCGCACGGCGCGGCCGTCGTTCAGGCCGATGCGCACCAGGAAAGGATTGCCTTTAGCGTTCAGCTCCCTGAAAAGCAGCAGGATAGCTTTGGCGGCGCGCGCGGCTTCTTTCGCCGAACCGAAGCAGGCGAAGATACAGTCGCCGATGAACTTGTCCACGTCGCCGCCGTTCTTGTAGATCAGCTCCGTGGCCGGGGAGAAGATCCCGTTCAGGGCCTTCACCACTTCCGCCGAAGTGTGCGATTCGGAGAACGTCGTGAAGCCTTTCACGTCCATGAACATGAAGACGCCGGTGAACTCCGCGTCCTTCAGCTCCTGGCCGCCGGCCGAAGCCACGGCGCCGGCCTCCTTCCAGACTCCGTGCGGAGTATAGGCGTGAATAATTTCGTTCTGGCGGCGCAGCAGCTCGCCGTCCTTGTAGGATTTACGGCTCAGGTTGGCCAGGAAACTTTCGGTGGCGTCCAGCATCTCTTCGCTGCGGTCCAGTAGGACCTTTTCGGCGCGCGCGTCCAGGAGTTCGGCGCGCCTTTCCTTGGGGACGGAGAATTCCACCGCGCCGTCGGCGTAAAGAGCCATCAGGGCCACGGTGGTGGTGTGGTAGATGGAACCGCTTAATTCGGAGGACGGCTCGTTATACCAGGGCACTATCTCGCCGCCGGAATAAAAGCCGAACACGGGCACGGCTTTTCCGAAAACTTCGCGCACCGCGTCCACCTCGTCGTTCTCCCGGCTGTGCAGGATATGGGAGCGCGAACAGCAGCTCACCATGAAAACGAGCGCCGGCGTTCTGCCGGGCCTGGCGGCCGCGCATTCTTTGGCCGCGGCACGGGCGCCTTCCACCAGGCTCAGGCGGCTGGCCTGGATCAGGCGCACTTTCTTGCCCAGCATATCCTCAGCGGGGAAGTAGCGGATGGAACCTTTCTTGAGATCGCAGGAGACCGGCAGTTTTATAAAAGTCTTCTCGCCGCAAGGGGACTTCTCCGAGAAGCCGTAGCGCTGCACCATCAGCTCGAAGAACTTGTCTCCCGAGTCGTGGCCGAGGAATTGCCGGTAGAACTCTATCACCGGCACGCCGTTCAGCTCCAGCACCTCGGGCCCGTCGGCGCGGGTCACTTCCAGTTCCTCGCCCACGGTTTCCCAACCGTGTCCGTAGCCGAAGGCCAGGCTGGAACCCGCAGGCAATTCAAGAGCGGCCAGGCGCGCCCCGGTTTTGGAGAGTTCGCAGCCGCAGAACTGGTAATTGGTCCAGAAATCGGGATGGGTCATGCCCAGGTCGTAATTCCCGCAGGTGAGCCCGCCGAATACGGGCGCGGAGGCCAGTTTTTCACCTACCGCGTCGACCATAAGCTGCTCATACCCGGTCTTTATCGAACCGAACAGCAGGGCCAGTTGTTTGGCCTTGGGATCGAGCGGCGGGATGCCTTCGGCCAGCGCCAGCCCTGTCTTGCGGCAGTCCTCGAACGCCTCGGAAACGCTGAATGAAGTTTTAAGCCCGTCCGCCGACAGGAGCAATACGGCCACGCTGTTCCTGGTAACCCCGGCATTGGTTATCTCGGCGTAGCAGGACCCGCCGGTAAGTATGGCGGGGTCCAGGTGGCGGCATAAAGCCTTGTGCACTTTCTCCTGGTCAAGGTGTATAGAAGCGAAAGCGATAGCGAGCCCCGGCTTCGGCACGGTCTTCAAAGCCTGCCCCACCGCCTCCTCAGCGGCCTTCTCCGCATCCTTATCAATCCCAAGTCCAATACTAATTCTCATATTTGCCTTTAAATAGGGACAGACACCTATTACTTATTCCCCCCAGTTATATGTCAGGCCTAGCCCAACGCTTTTATATTTTTTCTGCTCGATAAATAAAAGCCAAAGAACCCTATCAGAAACACAAAAATAAAATACAAACCCGTTAATGCTTTCGTGTTATATAGTCCTTCCGGGAATAATCCAAAAACACTTGCGACATAGAATACTCCCGACAAAAACGTTGAGCTAGGCTTATGAGTAACAAGGAAATCTAATGGCAATGAGCAGACTGCTGCAATTGGAATTGATAGCAATCCAGCAGAAATGAACCCTCCCTTGTTATAATACCCAAACATTTTGCGACACAATTGAGCAGAAACCAGCCTGGAGACAATTAAGAGAATTATTCCAGACAAAAGAATATACGGGAGCCCATAACTATTGCCAGCAGCCACGTCAACTCCCCCATGGTATAACAGGTATAAAGATATACAGAAAATCCAAAGCCACCCTATTGCAGTTATAAGTGAAAGCAAGAGTGCCTGTTTGAAATCTCTACTTTGAAGAGTTTGTGTCATTTTTTGAGCCATTTCAACACATCCTCTTTTGTCCAATATGCAGAAGAAAACCACAGGCAATGACCACAAAATTTTAGCTGTCATAAAAAAATTCCGATTTTACACCCATTGGCGGCCGCAGAGGTTTTTGAAGGAACAGAGCGCGCAGGTACTTTCTACTGCCGTCGGGTTGAAGGGGATTGTCTCGTCCAGGATCTCTTCGATCAGCGCGGTAATGGCGGCCTTGTAACTGCCGAATATGGCTGCCTTGTCCGGGACCTTCTTGTACCGCTCTTTGTAAAGGGTTTCTTCTTCGATGTTCTCTTTGCCAAGGAGCATCAGCGAGGCGTCCATGCCGCTGGCGGTGGTCAGCTTGTGCTCCGCCAGGTAGGCAAGGATATAGAAAGGAAGCTGCGTGGATTTCAGGGTGGAAAGCCAATCCTCCCTCATGCCGAGGTCGAACTTCTGCCAGTTCGGAACGCCGGCCCGCACGCCGGTCTTGTAATCCAGGATGTGGATGATCCCGCCGCGCCGGTCGATGCGGTCGGCGAGGCCTTTGAGCTTTATGTCGCCGTACTTCGTCTTTAATTCCGCGGTCAGCCGGGTCTCGCAGCCCAGGATGGTGATGCCGGCCAGGTTATCCCGGTGATAATCCAAAATATCGCGCAGGCGGCGCTCCACCTGCCTCTTTATCAGGTATTCGAACCCGGCGTTATGGCCTTTCAGTTTCTCGTCGAACACCTTGCCGGCTTCCTCGATTATCAGGCCGTAATCCTTCTCCATGATGTTCAGCGGCGCGCCGATGCGGGCCTTGAAGAAATTCTCGAGCACGATATGAACGATGCTGCCGATGTCGCGCTGCTCTATTTCGTCTGAGATCTCATCCTTCTCGTTCAGGCGCAGAGCGTAATGGTAATAGAACTTCAGGCCGCAGTTCAGATAGGTGTCGATAGCCGACGGCGAGAAAGCCCTGGCCTTCAGGGCGGCGGCCAGCTCCGGGGTTTTCTCTATGGGCTTCGGTTCGGCCTGTGAGAAATTGACTCGCAGGTGCACCTCGTTCTCCTCCGGCTTCTTCTTTTCCTTCTCCAGGTCCCAGACCAGCTGCTCGACGAAGGGGCTGCGCTCCTTGTCGGCGGAATCTTTGTAGAAGAGGTGCGCTTCTTTCGCGCCGGCGAGCAGGGCGGTGAAATAATAGCGGGAAAGACGCTCGCGTGTCTTGTATGTGGACAGGCCCAGGCCTTCGCGCACGAAATGTGACAGCACGGTGTCCTCTTTGCGCGCCGAAGGCAGGATATCGGCGTTGGCGTCCAGGAAATAGACCCGGTCGAACCGGAGGCCGCGGGTCTCGAGGAAGCCCAGAACCTGCAGGCCTTTCAGCGGCGTGCCCGGGAAAGGGTAATTGGCGCCCTGGATAAAGGTCTTGAAGAACTTGAAATAACCGGCGGCGCTTTCAAAGCTTTCTCCCGACAGGCGCGAATTCCCCAGCTCCGCTATCTGGCCTATAGCTTTCTCGACGAAAGGCGCCCAGTACGGATGCAGCGGAGCGGTGCTGTTCTCCGAGACGTGGGAGATGAAAGACAGCAGTTTGGCCGCGAAATCGGCGATATCCTTTATCTCTTCGAAAGGGGCGATGAGGGTCCGGTGGATGGAAACGATGTGGGCCTTCACGTCGGCAGCGTCAAGCTTTCCGCCGTAATCCTTAAGTTTGGCCGCTGCGTCCTTAAGCAGCAGGACGTCCTCTTCTATTTCTTTCAGCGTGACGTACTTGTTCACGCGCTTCGAAAGACTCTCCTCCACGGTCTGCAGGATAATGCGGCTGGGTTCCGCCGAACCTTTGAGGTAAATATTCTTTATGTAAGGGTGGAAAATGAATTTCAGATAGTTGGGGGCGAAATAGCCGGCCTCGCCTTTCTTGTCCAGCAGGTCGCCCAGCGCGTCCAGCAAGGCGTAGACCGGAGTGGCGGCCAGAGGGTAGCCCATGGAGACGTTGTAGTCCCCCGCGCCGGGCAGGACGTTCTCTATCAGCGGGAAAAGGGTCTGCGCCTCGGGCAGGACGATAACGTCGCCGTGGCCGGGGTCCTTCAGTATCTGCGCCAGCTTGAAGATCTCGCCGTGAGTGTCAGGGGCTTTATAGAAATGCAGGTCGGCGGCCAAGGGCCGGGGGTCAGGGCTAGAGGGGAACGCCGGGCCCAGAAATTCGAACTGCTCTGCCAGGCCGGGTCCAGGTTCCAACAGGATATGCGCGCCGTGCCCGGCGAGGTGCTTTAAAATAACTTTTTCGGAATTGGTCAGGGCGAAGAAGCCGGCGAAAATTATATTCTCGTACTTCTTGTGTTCGAACTTCTCTATTTCCGCCGCCACCCGGGCGTATCTGGCCGAACGGGTCAGCAGCCCTTCTTTTTCCAATTCTTTATAGAAATCCCCGTAAAGGCGGCTGAAACTTTCCAGCTTTTTAATAAAAGAGGCCGAGCGCAGGTCCTCAGGCAGGATGCTGTCGTAGGCGGACAGTTCCTTCTGCGTTTTCAGTTCTATCTTCAGCTCTTCGAAGTCGCCGGTGAGCTTCAGCGCCCAGGGCAGGAAAGCGTCCAGCGGGAGTTCCCCCGGCGCGCGGGCTATCACCGCGCAGAGCTCTTTTTTCAGGCCGCCGTAAAGCAGCCCCGCCAGGTCCAGCGCCGGGGCTTCCGCGCCTTTTATCCCCAGCTCTTCGGCGGCCAGCTCGATAAAGCCGTCCATCGAGGTGATGACCGGCGCGCGCTGGGCCGCGCCGCGCTTCTCCGCCAGGTACTTCCGCAGGAAATGCGCCGGCCTCTTGCCCGGGAAGACCACGAGGTTGTCGGCCAGGGACTTTGAAGAAAGCAGGATCTCCCCCGCTTTCTCGACCAGGTTCTCTTCAGGGCTGAGGATATTTAATTTCATTGCTTGCCGCGGGGCTAAATAGAGTATTTTTTTGCCAGTTTCTTATAGCCGGCGTCCCGAGCGAGACCGTTAAGGAAAAAGCGGATCTCGTCCTTCAGGGCGGGCTTCAGGCCGGCGGGCGAATACGCGCCGAGGACCTTCAGCGCGCTGCCGAGATAGGAGACCGCTTTTTTCTTGTCTTTTGCGGCTTTCCAGGCCAGGTAAGCGTTGCCGAGGTAGAAATAGCCGGAATCCGGAGCCGGAATTTCCTGGCCGGGGGTAAGGGCCAGGTCTTTCCCTGCCAGTTCGAGATCGCCCAGGCTTATATAATTGATCCCGCGCCTTGCCAGCACGCCCGGCTCGTCGGCTTTCATCTTCAGCGCGGTGTCGTAATCCTGCAGGGCTTCCTTGAACTTGCCCTGGGCATGGTGCATGTCCGCGCGGAACGCGTACTGCTTTGCCTGGGAGCCGAGCTCTATGGACTTGGCGAAGTAAGCCGAGGCTTTGTCGTATTCCTTCATCGCCGCGAACACGCGGCCGCACATAAGGTGGCTGTTCAGGTTCTGGGGCGTGGCCTTGACCGCTTCCAGGCATTCCGCTGCGGCCTTGGGATACTGGTTATAGGCCAGGTAGACCCCCGCCATTCCGCGGCGGGCGCGCCCGTTGCCGGGGTCTTTAGCCAGCACTTCCTCATATTTTTTCGAAGCTCCCGCGTAATCACCGCGCTCGGCGAGGATCGCTCCTACGCCGGAGGCCGCGTCAGCGGACTTGGGGTCCAGCGCCAGGACCTTGTTAAGGCAGCCCATGGCTTTATCCGGCTGCCTCAGCGCCGTGTAGATCGACGCGAGCGTGGACAGGGACGCCGGCTGCTTCGGGTCCAGTTCCACCGACTTCTCGGCGTCGGATAGCCCCGACTTCGTGTCGCCCTGTTCCATTTCTGTTACGGCCCGGAACTGGTAAAGCTCGGATGCCTTGGGGTTAAACTCGATGGCTTTCGTGAAATCGACTTTCGCCTGATCGTATTTGCGCGCCATCATGTTCGCCGTGCCGCGGCTGGAATAAAGCATGGCCAGCCTGTCCGGGAGCGCCTGGTGCGCGATCTCGACGTCGAAATCGGCCACCGCCTTGTCATACTGCTGGGTTTCGGAGTACCTGAGACCGCGGGTGGCGTAAAAGGTCTCTTTGTAGCGGTAAAAAGGAACTCTTTCGATGAAGCGGGTGCAGGCCTCGATGGCCGACTGGCCTTTGTTTTTCTTGCAGTCCGCCGCGTACTTTATCCTCGGGAGGCCGAGGAAATACATAAAAACGCCGCCGGCCGCTATAGCCAGCCCGCCGAGCAAAAAAAGAACCAGGAACACCTTTTTCATTTTATCAGCCTTTCATCAGTGCATGCCGCCGAGCAGGCGGACTCCCCAGAATACCAGCACGCCCAACAGCGCGGAATTGACGACCAGCCCTGAACGTAAAGCCCGGGGGACCCTGCCGGCGAGGTAAAGAACGATCAGCGCGGCCAGCGGAAAAACCAGCGGGTTCCAGGCGAACGCCCCGGCTAGGTCCAGCCTGCCCAGCGACAGGAAAGCGTGCGTCATGCCGCAGCCGGGGCAGGGCAGCCCCGTAAGCGCTTTGAACGGGCACAGCGGTGCTTTCGGCAGGGCCGACAGCAGGTTATAGCCCGCCAAATGCAGCAGGCCGCTCAGCGCCGCTGCCGCCAGCACCGCCCAGGAGGCGGCGCGCAGCGGGTCCGCTTTAGGGCTTGGGGTAGAACTTATTGAGTTCATGCTGGTGTATCGAATCCACGATTATGCTCAGGCCGAACAGCGACAGGAACAGGCTGATGACCGGCAGGTTCTCGAAGGGCGGCATGGCGCGCTTGCGCTGGATCTCCACTATCACCCCGCCCATGGTGTACTGGTAATAGACGAAATAGATCCCGCAGGTCACCAGGGACAGCAGGAAAACTTTTACCGGCTCGAATTCTTCGCGGCCGACCAGTTCGTTGCAGGCTTCCATCTGGTGCCAGTTCCAGAACAGGTTGTAAATGCCGCAGGTGATAAGGGTGAGGATTATCCCTTCCGCTATGCTTCGATAGCCTGATTTCATCGAGGTGGCCCCCTGTAGTTTTCTTGCGCGGGCTTCATCCCGCGAAGTTCTTATTCTATAAAATTTAGAACAGGACCCCGGCCGTAAGCTGCAGGAAGAGCTTGGCGCCGGAGAAGGTATACTCGCCGTTGGCGGGGCCAAGCGGGGCGAGCGCCAGGAAGCCCGCGGTGAAGTCGTTGAGGTTCTTGTAATTGACCCCGGCCGAGAGCGCGCCGGAATTGTCGTTGAAATTGTGGATATAGTTAGTGTTCAGCGTCAGGTCCGTTATTATGAACCGGCTGATACTGGCGAACACCGCGCCGTAATAGCGGGCCAGGTAGTTGGCGTCGTAGAGGCCGTTGCCCAGCAGGAACATCCCCTTCGTGCCGGCGGGGAGCGCCGCGGCCAGCGGCCCGGAGAAAGCGTAGATCTTCTTGTCGCGGAAAGGGCTGCCCACGTAGCCGGTCTGGTTGTAGAAGAACTCGGTGGTCACGGTCAGCCGGTCGTTGAAGTTCCCCAGCCTGAAACCTTTGCCGAAATCCACGGCGGCTTTGGTAACCCACTCGTCGTTCTTGAGGTAGGTGCGCAGCACGCCGGCGTCGTTCCGGATGTAGCGGGTATTGTCCCGGTGCGCCACGCTGACCTCGCCGGCTATGTCCACGTCGCCCAGGCGGCTGGAGAGGTCGTAACCGAAGACGGGCCGCCGGTTGCGCTTGGCCCAGCCGGAGAAAGCCATTTCGGTACGGCCCGTGAGCAGCTCGAACTTGAGCGCGCCGCCCAGGTCACGGGCGGTATCGGCGTGGCCGGTGTCCAGGAAGCCGTAAATATTGTACTTGGTCCCGAACGGGACGTGGAACTTAAGGCCGTAAGCGCCTTCGCGGGAGCCTACCTTGGGCACGAAAGGGATTTTCTCCACGTTGACCAGGTCAGTCGGGTTCCACAAATAGCACCTGCCCCACTGCAGAACCTGCTTGCCGGTGCGGAAATAGACGCGGTCGTTGATATTGAAGTCCACGAAGATCTCGCGCAGGGTGGCGGTGGTCAGGCGCTGTTTGGGATAATAGCTGGTCTCCAGGTTGGCGAAAGCTTTTACGCCGTTCTTCAGGCGCGCGTCCAGCAGCAGGCTGCCCAGTATATAGGTATTGAGCGGGTCGGCGGTGGAGGAGCTGTAGACCACGGTCTCCATCACGCTGATCACGCTGCCGGAGACGCCGAGGGTCTTCTTTTCTTCGACGGGGACGGCTGTGGAGGCCGCTTGGGTGACCACCTCGGAACTGCCGAACATCTCCAGCTCCGAAGCCGCGTCCTGCGCGTAAGCAGCGGCGGGACAAAGGGCCAGCGCGGCAAAGATCAAAACTTTTTTCATAATTTCATGAATTACTACCGAATTCACCACAGGGTGGAGCGAAGCGACACAATTCAACTGTATCTAACAGGACACAGAGGGGGAGGAGTTAAGAACAGAGAAGAATTATATGTAAATCTAAATTAGAAAATTTTCTTTCCCAACTTGTTTCTCTTCCCCCTCCTCCCCCTCTGTGTCTCTGTGGTGAAATTCCCCTCTGCTTATTTACTCAGGTTCTCGAGGTACGCTTTGGTGAAGATCTTGTCTTCCAGCTTGCCGGGCACGATATTGGCTATCTCCACTATGGTCTTGTTGCCTTTCTCGAATTCGTCGATGAACAGCTGCTTCACGGGCACGTAGCGGCCCTCTATCTCCGTGAACTTGATGAAATACGCGGTCTGCATCAGCGTCCCGGAGAGGGAATAGGACTCCTGCTTAAGCAGCAGGTCGTTGTCGCGGCGGGTCCAGAAGATCTGCCTGGGGTAGTCCACGTCGTTCACCTTGGCCTTCACCTCGAACCGGTTCACCGGGACCTTGCCGAGCATCTCTTCGGAAAATTTCTCGGTGCCCGAAGAGTCGATCACGGCCCCGTAAAGCTCGTCCAGCTTGCGGGTCTCGAAGTCCCCGCTGTGCGCGTCGGTGCCGCCGATGCTCTCGTCGCGGTTCACGTGCTGAAAAGTGCGGGTGTTCTTGCGGTACATCCAGAAATTGTCGCCCACGCGCAGGTAGCCGTTGCCCTTTTCGTTCTCAGGGGCGTTCATCACTATCAGGAAAGCGTCGTCGGAGTCGCGGCGGAAGTAGGTCATGTCTATGATCTTGGTGCCCTGCCCGGCCCGCTGCTGGGTGAGCGTTACCTCGGCCCGCACGTCCTTCTTCATCTTGTAGTTGGCGTCGATGGCGCGCAGGATGGGCGTAACACGGCTTCCGGCGGCCCTGGCGGCGGACGGGAACAGGAGAAAGGCACACAGGAGGAGTTTTATCATGATGACCTTTAAGTGAAATGCCCCAGGGCCTGCGCAGGCGACATGTTCGCGGCGCGGCGGGCCGGGAACCAGGCCGTAACGACGGCGATGGCTATTATCAGCAGCACGCTGCCGGCTACGCCCAGGAAAGTGGGCAGGAAGTAGAGATGCCCGTTCACCAGCAGCATCCCCAGCGGGTTGTCGACGGGATGGAAAGTGATAAGGGTAATAAGCTTCATGGCGGCGAAGCCCAGGAGCACCCCGGCAGTCGAAGAGAAAAGCGTCAGGAAGAAGGTCTCAAGGATGAACATGTCGCGCACTTCTCTGCGCTGCATGCCGATGGCGCGCACGGTGCCTATCTCGCGGGTGCGCTCCCTGATGGTCATGCGCAGGGTGTTCACCACGCCCAGCAGGATGATGAAGAAGAGCACCAGCACCGCCGAGATGGTGATGATGTTCAGCACCGATTCCAGCTTCAGGATGTCGCTGGCGGTCTCGTACATGGTGGAGACGTCCACGGTGGTGCCTTTCCACTTGTTGCGGGCTATCTCCTGGTATTTCTTCCGGTAATCGTCGGTATTGTAAGTGCGCTTCAGCAGTATCCACTCCGGCGCGACGAGGGCGCCCCAGGGGCCTTCGGCCGACGCGGCGTAAGGCTTAACTTCCGGCCCGGGCCCGGCCGGGTAATCCTGGTAATAAAGGTCGTAAAAGCCGGCGTCCTCCATCAGGACGACGTTCTGCCCGGGATAATCCCCGGAGCCGCAGACGGCGCTCACGCGCAGGGTTTCTTCCTTGGGCTCTTTCTCGAATTTGCGGTCGTAGCGGACGGTGAAAGGGTCGCCGGCGTTCACGCCCAGCGCGCGGGCCAGCGGCGCGGAAATGATGACCCCGTCCTTGCGGAAAGTTTTCTCGAAGCTGCCGGAAGCCAGCTTCAGCAGCCCGGAGATCTTTTTCTCCGAGTCTTCATCGCTCTTGAACCCGAGTATGGTGACCGGCTTGCGTCCGCCGCGCCCGGAAGCGGAAGCGTAGATGACAGCGGTGCCGGGCTTTAGCCGGGCGTGGATGCGGTCCGCCAGCGCGGCCGCGTTCTTCTGCGGGTCCTTGATCTTAAGGCTCAGGCTGGCGGTCTCGTAGGGGCGGTAGCCCAGCAGTTCCTTTTCGCTGCCCAGCTCCAGGAAGACCACCGGCTGCATGAAAATATTGTCGTTCTTCATGATCCCGACGATCGTGAGCCGGGCGGCCTGGTCCTGGCCGAACATATTGCGGAAGCGCACCCGCACCACGTCGTTCTTCTTCACGTTGAGGTAGCGGGCTTTCTCCGCCGAGATTATTACCGGGTTTTCTACGGAGGTGCTCTCGATGTCCCGCCATTTGCCTTCCACCAGGCGGAAAGACTCCTCCACTTCCTTCAGGGCCTTGGGATCGACGTTCCTTTTAGTGTCCACCCCCACCAGGATTATATTGTCGGATTTGCCGTTGCCGATGGCGCGGGCGAACATGCCGACGGCTTCGTTCGCCTCCTCTATGACCGGCTCGTTCTTCACGGCCGCGAAAGCGCGTTCCCGGTCGCGGAAGATCTCGCGCATCACGCCGCCGCGCTCGTTGAAGCGGATGGACACGTGCCCGGTGACATAGCGCATGATCTTGTTGAACATGATGTCGGAGATGCCGTGCGAGAAAGAATTGGCCACGACCAAAATGGCCACGCCTATGGCCATGGCGGACCCTAGCAGGATATTGCGCCGCTTCTGGCGCAGCAAATTCCGTAAAGACAGTTTAATAAGCAGCATAAAACATTCTCTTCTTCTTCTTTTTCTTACCTCTTCCCCCTCTGCGTCTCTGTGGTGAATTCCCCCTCTTTCGATCTTTTATCAATCCCTGGAAATCGCGTCCAGCGGCGTAATGTTCACGGCGACCTTCATAGGGTAGACCGCGGCCACGATGGTGACGAACAAAAGCTGTAGAGCGGTCAGGGCTATGCCGGAAAGGCTGAGCAGCGGGTGGAAATAGTTCCCGCCGTAGAGCAGCTGCAGCATGTCGTTCTTGGTGGTGATCTGAAGCAGCGGGATGACCTTCACGGCCACGATGCCGGCCAGGATGCCCAGGCCTCCGAACACGGCCGACAGCACGGCGGTCTCGCCCAGGAACATGCCGGCGATGAAAGTCTTGTGCGCGCCTATGGCCCGCATCATCCCTATTTCGGAGGCCCGCTCGAGAGCCGCCATGGTGAGCGTGTTGACGATGATGATCACCGCGACGCAGAAGAGCAGCATGACGAAGATGAACAGAGCGCTCTTTATGATCAGGGCCATGCCGCCTATCGGGCCGGAAGCCTTGTTCCACGTGACGGCCCGGACGCCGGTGCCGGCGAGGGCCTTGTTCAGCTTTTTCAGCGAATCGGAATAGTCGGCGCCGTCCTGGAGCTTTATGAAGACGGCGTTATAGACCCCGTCCTCGGCGAGTTTCGCCTCGTTGGTCTTTACCACTTTTATCTTCGGGGCTTTCCTTACGTCGGACACTATCATGGACTCCCCGCCGAACATGGAATCCAGGTCGGAGCCTTCCAGCCCCAGCAGTTTCTTTTCTTCTTTCGGGACCTGCGCGGCCATGTCGGCGGCGGTAAAGTAGCCCAGGCATTCCCGGTAGGATTCTATGTCCACCAGGCAGAAATGGCCGAAGATCTGGTTGAGCGCGTTGAACCTCACTATGCCCTTCACGGGGAAGCGGATATCGTTGGTGGTGTTGATGCCGCTGGTCATGCCCATCATCACCACGTTGGTGCTGATGACCAGGGTGTCGAGGTTGGCCAGCGCTTCTTTCTTCAGGTTCTCTTTCACCACTTTCCCGCCTTCCGGCAGGAACCAGATATTGTAGAAATCGTAGAACTCGTCGCGGGCGAAAGTGGGGATGAGCAGGGCGCGCTCGCCTTTGGCGGGATAGCTGCCCTCGATGACGGTGAAGTTGTCGGGGAACATCTTGCGGTATTCGTCGAAGTCCACGCCGAGCAGGTAGGCGTAGCCGGGGGCGGTGGTGCTTTCGTCCAGGACCATGGCGAGGTTCTTGCCTACGGGCAGGAAGCGCTTCACATAGGGCTGGGCGGCCAGGATCTCTTTGATCTGCTTGTAGGTGGTGACGGGCTCTATGCTGGAGCCCATCATGTTCATCAGGATATTGTCGGACTTCTGCTGGTCGCTCATGAGCACGAGGTCGCCCATGAAGCCGTTGATTATATTTTTTTCTATCCCGGCGGCCATGCCGGAGATGACGCCGTTGCCGACGGTCATCAGGAAGGCGCCGGTGAAAAGGATGACCCCGATGACGAGGCTTTTTCCTTTATGACGCAATATATTGCGCCAGGCGATGGTCAGGATCAGCTTCATGCCAGGGCGGGTTCCTTTTCTATGAGGCCGTCCTTGATTTTTACTATGCGGCGGGCGTATTTGAGGACGTTGGCGTCGTGCGTGGAGAAAATGAAGGTCGTTTTCTCTATCTCGTTCATCTTGCGCATGAGTTCAAGGATGGAGGCCCCGGTGACGGAGTCGAGGTTGGCGGTGGGCTCGTCGGCGAGGACGATGTCGGGGTTGGTGACGAGGGCGCGGGCGATGGCCACGCGCTGGCGCTGGCCGCCGGAGAGCTCGGCGGGCCGGTGGGCGGCGTGCTCTTTGAGGCCCACTTCTTCGATCAGCTTATCGGCGCGCTTGCGGGCTTCGGCGGGGGACCGCTTCATCAGCAGCAGCGGGAATTCTATGTTCTCTATGACGTTCAGGACGGGGATGAGGTTGAAGGTCTGGAAGATGAAGCCTATCTTGTTGAGGCGGATCTCGGTGATCTGCCTGTCGGTGAGCGCGGTGATCTCCCTGTCGCCGACCTTCACACTGCCGGCGGTGGCGAAGTCTATGCAGCCGATGACGTTGAGCAGCGTGGTCTTGCCGCTGCCCGACGGGCCGATGATGCTCATGAAGTCGCCTTCGGCGACGGTCAGGTCCACCCCGCGCAAAGCGGGCACTATGGTGTCGCCCAGCGGGTAATCTTTCCTGAGGTCTTTTATCTCGATTATATTCATGTTCGCTTCCTTGCCCTGATCTCTTCGATCGCGGGATGCGCCGCTATGAGCGCCAGGGCTTTGGCCAGCAGGGGCTTGCCTACGGCCGAATACCGCCAGGGCGAGGCCCCGGAGGAGTGAGGCAGAGGGATCAGGTCGAAAGAGACCCCCGCGCGGCTCAGGCGGAAGACCCGGCCGACGGCGTCGTCGAGCTTCTCAACTTCCATGAACTGCGCTATCGCCAGCTTGCCGACGGCGATCACGAGGGACGGCTTGAGCAGTTCCAGCTCCCGGTCCAGCCAGTCGGAGCATTTCCCGATCTCTTCGGGCGAAGGGACGCGGTCGCCGCCGGAGGCTTTCTTGCCGGGGAAGCAGCGGCAGACCGCCGCCATGTAAACGGAGGCGCGGAAAGCGGCCTCGTCTATGCCGGCGGCTTCGTTGAACCAGCGGAAAAGGGTCTTCCCGGCCGTCCAGGCGAAAGGGCGGCCCAGCTTGGGCTCTTTATCGCCGGGGGCCTGGCCCACCAGCAGGACCCGGCTGACCACCGGCCCGCCGCTTACGACCGGCGGGAACATTTCGGGACAGCGGCGGCATTTCAATAAATTGGCGACATGCTTCGTGAGCGCCGCCTGATCGCCGGCGCCCCCGGGCCCGCCCTTCGGTTTTGAACGCATAAAATTATTTTCGCCCGCCGTCAGGCGCCCCAGCCTTTCAGGACTTCCCGCTCTTCTTCGGCGGTAGCCACTTTCTTGAACCGCGCCCCCGAGACGCCGTTCACACGGCCCTGGCATTGGGGCCAGGTCACGTGCCGCTCGACGCGGCCGCCCACAAGGCTGAGGTAGTACCCGCCTTTGGTTTTAGGTCTTGAGGAGGAGGAAGATGTCCCGCGCGGGGCGGGCTTATGGAGGTGTTCGGCGCCGGGCTCGAGCAGCGAATAGCCGCAGCCGACGGCCGGGCCCTCGTAGAGGGCGGGCCTGGGCCCCTTTGAAAAGGCCACAGCTATCACGTCGCAGCGCTCGTTGATCTCGTGGCCGGCGTGGCCTTTTACGTGGCCCCAGGAAAGCCGCCCTTTGCGGGCCTGGGCCAGCGCGTCCAGGCGCTCCCAGAGGTCCTGGTTGACCACCGGCTGGCCCGCCGCCGTCAGCCAGCCTTTGCGCTTCCAGCCGTGGATCCAGCCGGTGATGCCGTTTATAAGCAGGGCGGAATCGGTATAGAGTTTGACGGGTTCGGGCCGGTCCTGCACGGAGCTCAGCGCCGCTATAGCGCCCAGCATTTCCATGCGGTTGTTGGTGGTAGGCCGCTCCCCGCCGCCGAGTTCGCGCACGAGGTTTTCAGGATAGATGACGACAGCCGCCCAACCGCCCGGCCCGGGATTCCCCGAGCAGGCGCCGTCGCAATAGATGAAGATAGTCTTATCCATCTCCACTCTCCCCGAGGTTCTTACCTTATTTTCCTGGCAAAGCTTTCTTTCAGGTTGGCTTCGATGAAAGTTCCCAATCCCTTACCGGCGATCGCGAGCTCCTTCATTTTATTGACGTTGAGGCGCCCGGCGCTCTGGTTGGAGTAGATGTACTTCTTGTGGTTGGTGAACACGATGGTTACGGAGTCTTTCAGGATCTTATAGGTCAGGACCGTGGATTTGCCGCTGAGGTTCTGATATTTTTCCGCGGGAACGATTATAGGTTTTTTAGCCATGATGTTATCCTCTTAATACTTATTATTATTAAATCCAAGCGTAAAAAGGCCATTGGCGCCTTTTCCGATGCTATATCTTAACAAATCCCGAACGTCCTTAAAAATAAATATGGCGGTTCCGTCGTGCCGCCGCCCCTCTGTTTCCCGGCTACACCGGCTGCTTGCAGAAAGCGCAGGTTTTGGCGGAATCCTCTATCAGCTGCCCGCAGTGCGGACAGCGGCGCCGGCTGGCAGCGTGAGGCTCGTCCGGATCGGGCGCGGGGGCGGGAATATAAGCCATGAACGGCTCGGCGAGTTTCCAGATCCCGTAGCCCAGGAAACCCGCATAACCCAGCGCCGCTATTTTAACCAGGGTCATCCACCGGCTGTCCGGCAGCATTTCCCCCGCCGGCGGCCCCATGAGGGCCACGATGCTTATGAAACCCGCCGCCTGCAGGATCTGTCCGGCAAGTTCCCGGGTTTTCTCCCGCGGCTGGGCGAACTTGCCCAGCCAGGCCGTCAGTTCAGCGCTGAAAAGCTGCTTTAGCCCGAAAAGTTTGCGGAGAAGCGCTATTCCCAGCCCCGCCTGGACCAGCATGGAAACGGTAAGCCGGCCAAAGACCGCGTTATGGGAACCCATGAACCAGCCGACAAGGCCTGGAACCACGAAATAGCAGAGGAACAAGACCCCTGCGGGGAGCAGCCTGGCTTTCCACTCATTGGTCGTCACATTTTCACCGCCCTATGATATTTTTTGAATAAAAAAGGCGCAAAGCGCCTTTTTTTACCGCTGCTCACCCGGAGATTATAAATTTTATTGAAGAGAAATGTCCCGCCAGCTCTTGCTGGAACGGGGCCGGGGGCTCATATCCCACAAGTAGGCGCCATGCTTGACCGGCTTCAGCTCCGGCGTGTCCGCTCCGGCGTGCTGCCCGGCGGCGATACGGGTGATCAATTTCTCGCCCTTACGGTTCTCGTTGTTGTCTTTATCGAAGTTGCACGTTTCGGTCATAACTATCCTCGCTTCAAACCCCGTACTATATCGTACGATAAAGAGCGGGAGAACGCTAGGCCCAAAGGGCCTAGTTCCCGTCCGTTTTTTGGGCCCGATCCGGGCCGTAAAGGCAAAAAAGCCCCGGGGTTCCGGGGCTTTTCATAGGGGAGGCCGGCTTATTTACCTTTGCCGCGCCCCTGGCGTTTTTCTCCGCGCTTCTTGCCGCGTTCGGCCTGGTCCTGCTTCTTTTCGCCTTTCTTTTCGACTCGCGCTCCGCGTTTCTCGCGCTTTTCACCGCGCTCCTGCATTTTCTCGCCTTTCTTCTCGATGCGCTCTCCGCGGTCCCTCTTGCGGTCGGCATTTCGTTCGAGCTTATCAGCGGCGTTGTCGTTGCCTTTGGCGCGCTGTTTGTCGGCCTGCGTCTCCATCTTTTCCGCCTGGTCCTGGATGCGCTCGCCCTTGTTCTCCGCACCCTCGCCGCGGTCCTCTATCTTTTCCCCCTGGTCCCGCATCTTCTCGCCCTTCTCCTCCAGCTTCTGCCCGGCTTCCTCTTTCTTCTCGCCGCGGATCCTCCTCCACCACCCCTTAAGCCTGCCTTCCTGGGCGGGCTCGGCGGGTTTCACCGCGGGTTCGGCCGGGGCGGCCGCTTCGTTCTGCACGGCGGGCTGCGCCGGGGCTGCGTTCTCCTCGGCGTAAACGCCGGCGCCTAAACCTAAAATCAGCACCGCTGCCGCTATCATTCCCTTTGACATAATATTCTCCTTTTTATTTCCGTACTCCCGTAAAACCGGACGCTATTTCCTTCCGAACTTCAGCCGCAGGGTCAGCACGGCTTCTCCCGAAAAAAGCCGGGCGGCAAAGCCCACGCAGACCACGAAAACTACGGCCTGGTACGCGATCCCCCACAGCACCTGCGCCGTATTGCCCATTATGACGTTCTGGGCGGCCATGAAAGCGTGGGTGAAAGGGATGGCATAAAGCAGGAGCTTGATGCCGAAATTGGCCGAGCTCAGGTCGATGAAAAGCGGGAGCAGGTAGGACAGCATCAGGGCCATCATCAGCGGCGTCACCATGGCCTGAATGCTTTTCAGGTCTTCGGAAAGCACGCCCAGTATGAAAGCGATAGCGAGCGCGCAGAGGATGCAGAACAGCACCGAGGCCCCGATGAGGAGATAGCCGGCAGGCGTGATCAGGAGGCCGAGCCTGGCCAGCGCGGGCCCGGCGGCGGACGCGCCCTCGGCCGCCCCCGACATGGCTTCGCCCGTAATGCCGGACATGAAAGACCGCATCCCCAGCAGGTAGGCCGCCGACAGCGCGGCCGCTATGAAAGCCGAGGCCGTAAGCTTCGACATCACCAGCATCCACCGCTCGATAGGCGAGCTCAGCAGGGTCTCGAGGGTCTTGTTCTCTTTCTCCCCCGCCACGGAGGTCATGATCATCTGGGCCGAGAAGATCACGATGAAGAAAATGGCGATGGGGAAGAAATAGGACTGGGACTGGATGAAGGCTATCACCTGGGCCAGCGCGACTTCCTCGGCGTGCCCGTTCACCACGGCGAATTCCACCGCCGGGGCGGGATTGCGCACGAAAGCCGCCGGCAGCCCCGGCAGTTTTTTCTCGATCACGAAGTAACTGAGTTCGCCCGACAGCACCGCCGCCGCTTTTTTGGTCCTGGCGGCGGCCAGGGCGGGCCCCAGGCCGGAAGCGTTCTTTTTGAAGCGGGAATAAAATTCCACGCGCGACTTTTTTCCCGCCTTCACCGAAGCTTCCAGGCCGGCCGGGATAAGGATGAAAGAGTTCTGGGCCGCGTGCCCGGGGGCAGCCAGGGCGGCTTCGATATTGTCCGCCTTCGAAGGCTCCACTTCGTAGCCGGCCCCGGCCAGGGCCGCCGTAAGCCTGTTCGAGAGGGGCGACTTGTCCAGGTCCAGCAGCACCATGCCGTTATGCGACGCGGAAGATTTATTGTGGCTGCCCACCGAGCTGCCCACTATCTGGAAGATCACCAGCATAGCGGCTATGGAGATCACCAGCTGCGGCGTCAGCAGTTCCTTTATCTCTTTTTTGACCAGCACGGGGAAAATGTTCATTGGGTGAGTTTTATGAAAACCTCTTCGAGGTCGCCGGTTGAGAAGCGGCTTTTCAAAGCAGCGGGAGTATCGCAGGCGAGGAGCTTGCCCTTATTGATGACGCCTATGCGCCCGGAAAGGAACTCTATCTCCGACATATTGTGGCTGGAGATAAGGAAAGTCATGCCGGCGGCGGCGAGCCGCTTTATGGTGTTGCGGATCTCGTAACCGTTGACTATGTCCATGCCGCTGGTGGGCTCGTCGAGGATGGCCAGCTTCGGCTTTATCATCACGGCCCGGGAAAGCAGCAGTTTGCGCGTCATGCCTTTGCTGTAGGTCTTTACCTTGTCCTTCAGCCTGTCCTTGAGACCGCAGAGCTCCGCGCCGAAAGCCACGGCTTCCGCGGCCTTTTTCCTGTCCTTCAGGAAGACCAGCGCCATGAAATCCAGGTATTCCTGCCCGGTGAGGTTCTTGTAGGCGCCCGCTTCTTCGGGCAGGTAGCTGATGATCTCCCGCACGCCTCGCGCGTCCCGGACGGTGTCCATGCCGAAAACGGAGACAGAGCCGGAGGTGGGGGCGAGGATGGTGGCGATGGTTTTGAGAGTGGTGGATTTGCCCACGCCGTTCGGGCCGACAAGGGCGAAGATCTCCCCCTCCCGGACGTCGAAAGCCAGGTCCGAGACAGCCTCGAGGCTGCCGTATTTTTTGACCAGGCCGCGTATTTCAACCGCGTTCATAAAAATATTCTAGCATTTCACCGCGCCCGGCGAGGCCCGCCCCAAAGCCCCGTTTCTGAGGGCGGAGAATAAGAACAGCCGGCTGCGGGCCGGCTGTTCTTCAGTTCGCTCTCCGCGGACCTTATTTGGTCTTTTTCTTCTCGGGCTCGGCGGGTTTCACGGGCTCCTGCATTTCCTGCTTTTTACCTTCGCCGCGCATCATCATTTCCTGCCCGTCGCGCATGATCATCTCCTGCCCGGCGCAGGAAGCGGGCATGCTTTTCCTGGCGTGGTTGACCACGCCGCACAGGAAGCCCAGCAGGCCGAGTACGACCAGCGACATTCCCAATACGGCCCCGGTCTTCTTCACATAGTTGGCCGCTTCTTTGGCCGCGTGCTGCAGGACCCAGTAGCCCAGGACCGCGAGTACCGCGTAAAGCACAGTGGCGCCGTGCCCGGCGCATTGGCCGCCCATCTGCCCCATGCCGCAGCCCATCCCGCCGGCCATGCCGCAAGCCTGCGCCGCGGCGGGAATGGAAACCAGGAATAACGCTATTAATGTTTTCATATCTTATCTCCTCGAATACCCCGTATACTTTAATTTACGATTTTAAACCCTCCCTGTCAAAAGGCCGCCGCCGGGATTTCCGGATTATGATAAGATTATTCCGGCCTTTGGAACAGCTTTATGGATTTTTACTGGAACGCTTTCGGACCCGTCAACCTCGCGCTGGACCTGGCTATAGCCGGAACTTTCTTTCTTTTCATTTTCATCAACGCCAGGCTGCAGCCGGCAAAAACCGTTTTCACGATAGTCCGGCAGGCGGGCCTCGGCGCCGTTTTCTTGTGGGTCCTGGCCGGGCTGTTTATAGGCGGGATAATAGGATTTTCGCTCATCGCCCGGATGTTCTGGACGCTTTTCACCGCCGCCCTCCCGCTGGTCCTGGCCTTTTACGCCTCGAGAACGAAGAAGATAGCGCTGCTCATCCCCGCACTGCTCCTGCTGGCCTTCAAGTATTACGGAGAGGTCTTTGAGCCCAACCGGCTGGAAGTCGAACACGCCGTCATAACCATAAACGGGCTTAAGAAATCCGTAAAGATCGCGCATCTCTCCGACCTGCAGACCGATGGGCTGCGGACCATGCACGAGGGCGTGCTGAAAGCGGTGAACGGCTATGAACCGGACTTTATCTTTTTCACCGGCGATATGATGAACCACCCGTCGCTGGAGGGAAAGATAAAAGCTTACCTGGCGGAATTCAAAAGCCGGCACGGCTCTTTCTTCGTAAGCGGGAATGTCGACCAGCTGCTGAACATGAAAGAGTTCTTTCACGGTACCGGCTTCGAATACCTGGACAGGGAGCAGCGGACGCTCAGGCTGCAGGCGGGAACGATCGGCGTCATCGGCCTGGGCCTGGATGATTTCGCGGACAGGAAAACCCTCGAAGGCCTCCTCGCGAAGGCGGGGAGAACGGACGCGACCCTTCTCCTGAGCCACCTTCCCGATACCCTCGGCACTGCCGCGGGCCTGCCTGTCGGCGTCCTGTTCTCAGGGCATACCCACGGCGGCCAGGTCTGCCTGCCCTGGTTCGGCCCTTTGGTCACGATGAGCGGCGTTCCGCGCGGCATAGCCGCGGGCGGGATCCACAAAATAGACAGCTTATACGTCGTGGTCACGAGAGGGCTTGGAATGGAAGGCCATATAGCCCCGCGCGTCCGCCTCTTCTGCCGGCCGCATATATTTTTGCTCGAGCTAAAGCCCGCTTAGGTTTCCCCGCCCGATGCCCCCGTTCATTTTCCCAACTGCCCCAGAAGCCGTTCTATAGCCAGTTCTTTCGCCTTGGCCTCGACTTCCACGGTAATATCCAGCCCGCGCCAGCAGGCCGGGAGATCCTTTATATCGAGATAGTCGTGGTGGAGCTGCGGTTTAGCCCCTTTCCAGCCGAGCTTCGGGCTGGAGAGGTGGAACAGCGGCTCCCTGTTCCAGGTCTTGAGCGCCTGTCTCGTGGCCTCTTCCACGCTCATCCCGTCGGGCAGGCAGCGGTGGTGGTGCACGTCGTAAACGAAAGGGAGCCCCTGCGCCCGGCAGAAGGGCAGGAGGTCGGAGGGCGTATAAACGCGGTCATCGTTCTCGAAAGCCAGGCGGGAAAGCACCGCACGGCTGAGCCTCTTGAGAGCCGCGGCCACGCGGGAAAGCGCCGCGGTTTTGTCCCCGTAACCGCCCCCGCCGTGCATGGTTATCACGTCCGCGCCTATCCAGCCGGCGACCTGCGCCTGGTATTCCAGCTCTTTTATGGAGGCTTTCGTTATAGCGTCGTCGGCGGAACTTAAAAGGATGAACTGGTCGGGATGGAAGGTGAGACGGATGTTCAGCTTCCGGGCCAGCGCCCCGCAGGCTTTAAAAGCTTTGACGATCTCCGCGCCGCCGGGCAGGTCTTCCGCGTCATAGCCCGCGGCGGGATGCGTCTTGAGGGGCAGCACCTGGCTGTTCACCCTGAAGGAGCCTATGCCGCCGGCGGCGCAGTACTCCACAGCGCTCTTGAGCGCCGCGGCGTTCGCCAGGCAGAGCCCGGCCAGCTTGACCTTCCTCGCGTCAGGCTTGAGCTTCATCACGTGCAGCGCGGTGGCAGTAAAGAACTTTATGGGTTCTTTTTCGAATTTACAGCAGAGGCCCAGGCGCAGCATCAGGCGGGTCAATCTATGTAGCTCACCGCGCCTTCTTTGCGCGGCAGGGCCTTCGAGGGGCGCTGGTCCTTGTAGCCCAGCGTCACGGCGTAGCAGGGTTCATAGCCTTCTGGGATCTTCAGGCGGGGCAGCTCTTCCCTGATCGAAAAATAATAGCGGGCCAGGCCTATCCAGCAGGAACCGATGTCGAGGCTCTCGGCGGCCAGCAGCATGTTCTCTATGGCCGCCGAGCAGTCCACCATCGGAGACATGGCGCTTTTGCGCATCGAAACGACGATGACTACGGGCGCGTGGTAGAAAACATGGAACAGCTTGTTCGTCCCCATCGTCTTCACCCAGTCCGTCTCCTGCGCGGCCATCAGCTTCTTGGCTTTCGAGCTCATGCGGTCCAGCAGTTCTTTGTTCCTGATGACGGTGAAATGCCAGGATTGTTCGTTGTGGGCGCTGGGCGCGTAGGCGCCGGCCTCGAGTATAGCCTGAAGCTCGGCGTCCTTGAGCTGTTCGGGGAGATACTTGCGTATGCTCCTGCGGCTCTTTATCGTCTGCAAGACCTGGTTCATAGCGATCTCCTAATACATCCCCGCTCCGCCCAGCACCGCCTGGTAGGCGTTGAGTATCCGGTAAAGGGAATTCACCACGTACCACGTGAAGAGCAGGATGAAGCCGGTATACGTTATCTTGCCGTTGCGCGAGATCACCGGCGAGCGCCAGACGTAGATCAGGCTGAACGGGCCCAGCCCCAGGAGCGTGATAACGATCACGCCCCAGTGCGTATACTGCCAGGGAACGTGGGTATCCTGCCCCTTGCCGCATTTCCTGCAGTAATTGTCCAGGCTGTCGATCATGGCCCCGCAGGACCAGCACGGCCGCCGGGCGGTCCCTCCCGGCAGGTTATCGGTCATTTCCATTCTTAACCTTTATTTTCGAATAGGGCTTCGGCCGGCGGCGGATGAGCGGCGCGCGCGAGCCGCCGAGCACCTCCGCCTCGAGGAGCAGGGAATCGGCGGGACGCAGCTCTTTTTCCATCACGCTGCCCACTATCCGGTAATGCTTCTGCGCGTCCAGCGCCCTGCTTACGAAAAAGACGTTCTTGTCGGAATAGAGCCACTCGGGCTTGAGCGCCGAAGTGTCCATGGGCCCGGAAAATTCCCGCAGCGTTTTCTCGCCGAGGCCGTTGTAATAGAACTCGAAGTAGCTGCGGGCCAGTTCGCCGAAAGAACCGTACACCGGCTCCCGGTAGCGCAGGCCGCAGAAATGCGACTGGGCTACCGCTCCCCAGCGGCCGTTGTGCAGGAACGGCGCTATCACATGGTCGTCGTCGCGCGGGTTGGCGCGCAGGTCGAGCAGGATGGAGCGGCGGCCGTGGAAAAGGAAAGCGGCGGCCGCCAGCATCGCCCCTTCTATGCAGTGGGCTTTGCCCTGCCTCAGCACCTCCAGGGGTGAAAGGCAGGTGTCGGGCTTGCCGTCGTTATAGGCCAGGCGGTAATCCAGGTAATCCTGGACCTTGCGCGGGCTGTCCAGGCGGCGCAGGGCGCGCCGTTGCTCCTCGGTGAAACGCGAAAAAGCGGGATTATTTTTCACTTACGTACCGGTTTTTTTAACGCGCCAGGGCTTGTCCTCGGCCGCCGCCTGCTTATGGTTCTTTTCGGCGTCGGCGAGGGCGTTGAACGCCACGCTGCGCAGCTGGTCGACGTCGAAAGGTTTCGTCAGGTAGCCGCTGGCGCCGCCTTTCAGCGTGAAGGCCGCGGTCTCCAGGTCTTCGTTGCCGGTAAGCATCCACACCACGGGCTCCAGGCCGAGTTCCTTTATAATCTCAAGCACCCGGATCCCGGACATCCCCGGCATCGCTATATCCAGGAAGACCAGGAAAGGTTTTTCAGTTTTTATGATCTCGAGACCGGCCTCCCCGCCCGAGGCGGTAAAGACCTCGAACTGGGCCTCGACGGCCGCCTTGACCACGAACAGGATGTTCTCGTCGTCGTCTACAATAAGTATCTTTTGTTTCATGCTTTCAGAATTCTTCCCGCCCTAATTGTATAACAAGGGACCGGGGGATAGCCACCGGCCCTATGCTTTGTGAACGGTCTGCGCTTCCGCTTTAACGGCTTCTTTCGCCGACAGCACCGGGAGCTCGAAATAGAAGCGGGAGCCCCTTCCCTTCTCGCTGGAGATCTCCAGGTGGCTGCCGTGCAGGGTCAGAAGTTCGTTCGCTATCTTCAGGCCCAGGCCGAAGCCCTCCGACTCGGCTTTCGCTTCGGCCGTCCTGTAGAAGCCGTCGGCGATGCGCTTGAGGTCGGCCAGGGAAATGCCTATTCCGGAATCTTCGACGGAGAAAAGCGCATTATGCATCCTGGCGCCGGCGGGCTCTATCCTTACGGTTATTTCCCCGCCGGCCGGGGTATATTTCACCGCGTTGCCCAGCAGGTTGCTGACGACCAGGGCCAGCGCTTCGCTGTCGGCGCTGACCAGCAGGGGCTTTTCGGGCATCTGCATGGAAAACTTTATATTCTTCTGCTTAAGGAGCTCGGTTATGGAGTCGACGCAGCCCTGGGCCAGGTCCCGCAGGGCCACCGGCCTTTTCTCTATCTTGAACCGCCCCCCTTCCATGCGGGCCTCGTTCAGGATGTTCTTGACGTAGAGCGCGAGCTTCTGCTGGGAGCCGTGCATGGAGGTATAGAGCTGGGAGCGGATCGCCTCGTCCGAGTCCTTATCGCCTTCTTTGAGCAGGTAAAGCCCGGTCGAAAGGCCGGTCAGGGCGTTATTGAACTCGTGGCTGACCGTGTGGATCATGTCCGATTTCAGCTTCGAGACCGCCCGCTCCCTCGACACCAGCTTTTTCATCTCGTCCATCAGGATCACTACGGTCGAAAAGAACGCCAGGCGCACCACGGCGTTCCAGACCACTATCTGGTAGTTCTGGGCCAAATCCGCCGCGAACACCCTTTCGTCGGTAAGCCAGACCACGATCCCGGCCGCGGTAGCGGCGAACCCCCAGTTACGCCCCAGTTGCCAGGTCAGGATGAAGATGGGGATGAAATAAAAAACTTCCAGCGAGATCTCGTTCTTCAGTATATAATCCGCCGCGGAAACGAGGGCGAAACAGGCCACGCCCGTAGTAAGGGCGCGGGACCTGGTGCCAGCGAAGAAGTTCTTTATTTTATCCAGCTTCATGAGTATCTTTACAGCAGCGGGTTCGAGACGACGCCGTCCGCCAGCTTGGGTTCGAACCACGTTGACTTGGGCGGCATCACCTGGTTATCGTCCGCCACCGAGATCAGCTCGTCCAGGGAGGTGGCGAACAGGGCGAACCCCGCGGCCATCTCGCCGGAATTGACGCGCTTCTCCAGTTCCCCCAGGCCGCGGATGCCGCCCACGAAATCCACCCGGTCGGATTTGCGCAGGTCCTTGATGCCCAGCACCCTGTCGAGGACGAGGTCGGACAGCACGCTCACGTCCAGCGCCTTCACCGGGTCTTCCTGCATGGTCGGGGTCTTCACCGTGGGCTTCAGCAGGTACCATTTGCCGCCCAGGTACATGCCGAACTCGCGGCGGGCGGCCGGCTTGGCCTGGCCTTTAACTTCCTTGATCTCGAAACTTTCCTTCACCTTGGCCATGAAGGCTTCGGGCGTCAGGCCGTTGAGGTCTTTCACGACGCGGTTATAGTCCCAGATCTTCATTTCGTTGACGGGGAAAGCCGCCGCCAGGTAGACGTTGTAGGGCTCGGTGCCGGTGTGCGCCGCGCCGCGCTGCTCCACCATGAATTTCTTCACGCGGCTGGCGGCCGCGGAGCGGTGGTGGCCGTCGGCTATGTAGACGGTCTTCTGTTTCTCGGATGCGTCCGAAATGGTCTTTATATCGGCGTCGTCGCTGATCACCCAGAGGGTATGGATCACCCCGCCCTGCCCGGTGGCGGAGAACTCGGGGGCGTTCTTCACGGTCTTTTTGATGACCGCGTCGATCTCGGGGATCGGCTTGAAGGCGATGATGCCGGGGCCCGTCTGGGCTTTCACGTACTTTATCTGGTTCACGCGGTCGTCCTCTTTGACGGGGCGGGTGAACTCGTGCTTGCGGATCCGGTTGGCGTCGTAGTCTTCCACGCAGGCGCCCACCATAAGGCCGGTCTGGATATGAGAGCCCATCTGGAGGCGGTAAACGTAGAAGCAGGGCTTGTTCTCGCGGATCAGCAGGCCCTGCTTGAGCATCTTGTCGAAATTCTCGGCGGCCTTCAGGTAGACCTTCTCGTCGTGCACGTCGGTGCCGGGCGGCAGGTCTATCTCGGCCTTGGAGACGTGGAGGAAGCTGTTGGGCTTGCCCTTGGCCATCTCGCGGGCCTCTTCGGAGTCCATCACGTCGTAGGGCGGGGCGATGATCTCCTGGGCCTTGCCCTTGGCGGGCCGTATTCCGTAGATGGGTGAGAAGAGAGGTAGTTTTGCCATTATGTTTTTCCTTGTTGAGCAGGTTCGAATGAAGACCGCAAAGATGCGTAGTCGGGGGCCTGGCCGGGGCATTCCCCCGCGCGCCCTGGAAGATGGAAACCCTTGCGTCGGTTTCCCCCCGCCTTGGGAAATTATGGCGGGGCCCCCCTTTCCGCAAAGGGCGCGCGGGGGAATGCCCCGGCCACCCCTCCGTTAAGAACTTAGTGGATTAGTGCGCGCCTATAAAAAGAGCTGGTGATGTTGTGAATAACCCGGGCCCCTTAGCGGGACCCGGGTTAATGGCGGGCGTTTATATCTTGTCGCCGTTGACCGCGTGGGTGCGCTTGCCGCTGAGCAGGTAGTCGGAGATCTGCTCGGCCGCCTGGCGCGCTACCGTCACCTGCGCGTCTTTGGTGGACGCGGCGATGTGGGGCGTGCAGATGATGTTCTCCACGCCGAAGAAGATATGCTCGGTGGCCGGTTCCTTGACGTAGACGTCGCAGGCGAAGCCCGCGATCTGGCCGCTCAGGACCGCCGCCTTAACATCCTCTTCCACCATGATGCCGCCGCGGGCGCAGTTGATGACGCGCACGCCTTTCTTCATCTTGGCGATGGCGTCCTTGTTGAGCATCCCCTTGGTGGCCGGGTTGATGGTCACGTGGTAGGTGATGAAGTCGGACTTCGCGTACAGCTCGTCCAGGGTGACGGCGGTCACGCCCAGTTCCTTGGCGCGGGCCGGGGTCATCATCGGATCGAACGCGAGGACGTTCATCCGGAGGCCCTTGGCGCGGTCGGCCACCACGGAACCTATGTTGCCGCAGCCCACTACGCCCAGCGTCTTGCCGGTGATCTCCACGCCTTCGAATTTTTTCTTCTCCCACTTGCCCGCGTGCGTGGACGCGTTGGCCTGGGGGATGAAGCGCGCCATGGACAGCATCATCGCTATGGCGTGCTCGCCGGTGGAAACGGTATTGCCGAAGGGCGTGTTCATCACCAGCACCTTCTTCTCGCTGGCGGCCGCGACGTCTATGTTGTCCACGCCGGAGCCGGCGCGGGCCACGGCCTTAAGGATCTTGGCGGCCTCGATGATCTCGCGGGTGAGGGTGGTGGCGGAGCGCACGATGATGGCGTCGAACTCGTGGGCGCAGGCTTTAAGCTCTTCAGGCTTCATGCCGGTCTTCACTATGGCCTCGAGGCCCCTGTCCTTAAGGACCTTCTCGCAGAGGGGATCGGCTTTATCGGCTATAAGTACTTTGCTCATTTTACGGCCTCCTTGGAATATTCTTTCGCTACCTGACCGTAGGCCCAGTCGAGCCACGGGGTCAGGGCTTCTATGTCGGAAGTCTCCACAGTGGCGCCGCACCAGACGCGGATGCCCGCGGGGGCCTTGCCGTAGGAGTTGATGTCGTAAGCCACGCCCTCTTTATCGAGCATGGAGGTGATCTTTTTGGCGGCCTTCGTCTTGTCCTCGTCGGACAGCTTCTGGAACCACTCCGCCTTTATCTTGAAGCAGACGGAAGTGTTGGAGCGGGTCTCCTTGGACGCGGCCAGGAAGTCTATCCAGTCCGACTTGGCCACCCATTTCTCGAAAGCGGCCAGGTTGGCGTTGGAGCGCTTAACCAGCGCGGGGCAGCCGCCCAGGCCCTCGGCCCACTTCAGGGCGTCGACGGCGTCCTCGACGCAGAGCATCGACGGGGTGTTGACGGTGTTGTATTCAAGTTCGCCGGGCAGGAGCTTCTTCTCGTCCACCAGGCGGAAGATCTTGGGCACGGGCCAGGTGATCTTGGGGTTCTGCTCTTCCATGCGCTTGACGGCCTTGGGCGAGAGGACGATGACGCCGTGGGCCGCTTCGCCGCCCAGCACTTTCTGCCAGGAGAAGGTGATCACGTCGAGCTTGGTGAAGTCCATCTCCATGGCGAACACGCCGGAGGTGGCGTCGCAGATAACGAGGCCTTCGCGGTTGGCCGGCAGCCAGTCCAGGTTCGGGACCTTAACGCCGGAGGTAGTTCCGTTCCAGGTGAAAATGATGTCGTTGGCGGGGTTGGCCTTCTTCAGGTCCGGGAGCTGGCCGTAGTCGGCCTTGTATTCGTTGACCTGGGGGAGCTTGAGGTACTTCTTGGCGTCGGTCATCCAGCCTTTGCCGAAGGATTCCCAGCCGAAGATGTCCACGGGGCGGGGTCCGAGCATGGTCCACATCGCCAGTTCCACGGCGCCGGTGTCGGAGCCGGCCACTACGCCTATGCGGTAATCGGCGGGCAGATTAAGGACTTTCTTCATGCGGTCCGAGACTTCCTGCAAGCGGGCTTTGCCTTCTTTGGAGCGGTGGGAACGGCCCACGAGGGCGTTCTTTAAAGCGTCCACGGTCCAGCCGGGGCGCTTGGCGCAAGGGCCGGAAGAGAAGTTGGGGCACTTGGTCTTAATTGTAGGTTTTTCCATTTTCTAGGATCCTCCTGTTAAATTACCGCTTACCACGTATATATAAACATAATAATTTTTTTTTGGCAACCACCCCCCGCCGTCAACCCGACGGACGGGCCCCCGCAGTCATGTGCAATTGCGGCTACGTCCACACTTAATATCATATCGGGGAAGATTTTTCAACAAGAAAAGGGCTGGCGCGGCTGCCCGGCGCTTCGGCTATAACGCGCTTTTAACCGGCGCCCGGGGAACGGGTCCCTCAAGTTTTGTAAAATATTCCCCATGAACAACGGCAAACGACCTGGCGACTACGAGATAGAATTCGGCGGCTTCGAAAAGCTGATGCCGTACCGCATCAAGAACGTCCTGCTGGTGGCCTCCCTCTACGATTCTTTCCTGCTGGCCGACGACGACCGCCTCAACGAGGCCCTCTTCGGCGAGATGCTGGATTCCTCCCCCCGCTCCGCCCCGAAAATAACGCGCGTGGCTACGGCCGAACAGGCCCTCGAGAAACTCGACACCGGCAACTACGACCTGGTGATAGCCATGATCCAGGTGGGCGAGATCGATATGGCCGATTTCTTCCGCAACCTGAAGATCGGCAGGCCTAAGCTTCCCGTAGTGCTCCTTTCCTTTAACATACACGACATAAAGAACATCCCGGACGAGACCCGCGCGCTGGCTAACGGCGTCTACCTCTGGAGCGGCGACACCCGCATTTTCTCGGCCATCATAAGCATCATCGAGGACGCGCGCAATTTCGAGCACGACGCGAAGGTGGGCGTGCAGGCCGTGCTCCTGGTGGAGGACAATATCAAGTTCTATTCCTCCTACCTGCCGGTGATCTACACCGAGCTGCTGAAGCAGACCCAGATAGTGATGGCGGAGGAGCTGAACCCGGCCAAGAAGATGCTGCGCCTGCGCGCCAGGCCCAAGGTGCTTTTCTGCAGCACTTACGAGGAGGCCTGGGAGATCTACACGAAATACGGCAACAACCTGCTGGGCATAATCAGCGATATCGAGTACCCGAAGGGCGGGGTCTGCCACCCGGAGGCCGGCCTGGAGCTGACCCGCCGGATAAAGACCGAAACCCCCGACATGCCGGTGCTGCTGCAGTCCTCGAATTCCAAATTCTCCCAGAACGCCGGCATGCTGGGCGCCTCTTTCATGTCCAAGGCCGCCGCGGACCTCTCGAAGCAGCTGCGCGGCTTCATCCTGCGTTATTTCGGCTTCGGGGATTTCATCTTCTCCGACCGGAACGGCGTGGAGCTGGCCCGCGCTTCCGACCTGAGCACCATGCTGAAGCTGCTGAAGATGGTGCCCATAGATTCGGTGCTGTACCACGCCGGGCGCAATCATTTCTCCAAGTGGCTGTTCGCGCGCACCGAGTTCGAGATGGCCTACCAGCTCAGGCCCAAGAAGATCTCCGAGTTCGGCAATCCCGAGGACCTGCGCAAATACCTCATCGAGACCATGCACCAGTTCATCTACAAGACCCAGCTGGGCACGGTGCTGAAGTTCGACCGCAAGCTCTTCGACGATTCCACCCCTTTCTCCAAGATCGGCTCCGGTTCGATAGGCGGCAAGGCCCGGGGCCTGGCCTTCATGGACTTCCTGCTGAGCAAGACGGACCTGGAGAACAAATGGCCCGGGATCACGGTGGCCGTGCCCAACACCGTGGTGATAGCCTCGGACGTCTTCGACTTCTTCATGGAGCAGAACGGGCTGGACTCGCTGATCGGCGAGAACCAGTCCAACGAGCAGACCGCGGCCCTGTTCGAGCGGGCCAGGCTGCCGGACTACGTCATGCGGGACCTGGAAGTCCTGATCGACAAACTGGAAGGCCCGCTGGCCGTCAGGTCCTCCTCGCTGCTGGAAGATTCCAAGACGCAGCCTTTCGCCGGCGTCTACAAGACCTATATGCTGGCCAATAACCACCCCGACCGCTCGCGCCGGCTGGCCGAGCTGGCGCGGGCCGTGAAGTTCGTCTACGCCTCCGTGTTCTCGCGCAACGCGCGCGCCTACCGCAGGCTGAACCCGCTCATCATCGACGAGGAAAAGATGGCCGTGGTGATCCAGCGGGTCGTGGGCCGCGCCTATTCCGGCGGCCGTTATTACCCCGCTTTCGCCGGGGTCATGCAGTCGTACAACTATTACCCGGTGCCGCCGCTCGAGGCGGAGGACCCGATAGCCCACATAGCTCTGGGGCTCGGCAAGACCATCGTGGAAGGCTTCAACGCCCTGCGCTTTTCGCCCTGCCACCCGCAGAACCTGCACCAGTTCTCGACCATAGGGGATTTCCTGGCCAATTCGCAGAAGCAGTTCATCGCCCTCAGGACCGCGCCGACGGAAGCGCCGCTGAACTACGAAGAGGAGCCGGCCCTGGAAGTGGCGGGCATAGAGGACGCGGAAAAGGACGGTTCGCTGGAGCTGGTCGGGTCCGCTTATTCCTTCGAGAACGACCGCGTTTCGGACAGCATCTCCGGGCCCGGCCGCAGGCTGATCACCTTCGCCCCGGTACTCAAGAACGAGGCGCTGCCCCTGTCCGATATCCTGAAGACTCTTTCCACGCTGGGCAAGGAAGCGATGGGCTGCAACATAGAAATGGAATTCGCCTGCGATTACGACCCGAAATCGGGGGAGGCGGATTTCTACGTCCTGCAGATGCGGCCCATGGTCTCGCGCAGCCCGGTCAAGAAGGTCACCCTGAAGGACGTTAAGCACGAAAACCTGCTGGCCCTCAGCGCGCAGGCGCTGGGCAACGGCGCGCACCGCGACGTCCGGGACCTGGTCTACGTGACGCCGGAAAAATTCAACCCGCTCAAGACCCGGGAGATAGCCGAGGAGATAGGGGAGATCAACGCGCGCCTGCGCGCCGAAGGCCGCACCTATATCATCATCGGGCCCGGGCGCTGGGGGTCCAGCGACCCGATGCTGGGGATACCCGTGAAGTGGAACCACATCTCGAGCTCCAGGATCATCATCGAGGCGGCCTACGGCGACTTCGTGATAGACCCGTCGTACGGCACGCACTTCTTCCACAACGTGACCTCGCTCGGTATAGGCTACTTCACCATAAACGAGACCGGCCCCGAGTCTTTCATAAACTGGGACCGGATAAACGCCCTCAAGCCGGTGCAGGAGCTCAACTATATCCGCCACCTGCGCTTCGAGACCCCGCTGGACATCCGCATAGACGGCTCCGAAGGCAAAGGCGCGGTAGCTGTTTAAAAGCAACGACGCCGGGCCTGACACGGGGACTGGATAAGCAAAACCTTCAGGAGGACGAGGGTTGCATAGCCCCGAGTCCGACTGATGAGGGAGGCCACGGTGTGGCCGACCGCGTTTTGCGTTCCAGTCCCCGCGGCAGGCCCGAACAGCAAGTGTGGCAATTATATATACTTTCCTGAATGAAAAAAGCGCTGCTGCTTTCTCTTTTTTATGCGGCCGCCGCGCTGGCTCTTCTTACCGGCCGGTATGACCCTATCGGGGTAGTGAACGCCGTGCTGGCGGAGCGCGGCGGGTTCGCCGCCTTCGAACTGGTGCACCCGCTCTACGGGCCTCTTCTTCTTCTCCTCAGCAAAGCGCTCTCCGCCGCCGGGCTCGCCGCGCCGCACATGGCCGCCTTCCAGGCCGTGAACGTCCTTTTCACCTCGGCCTCCGTCGGGGTTTCTTTCCTGCTGCTCACGGCGGCCGGCCTGCCCGCCCTGGCCGCCGCCTCGGCCGCGCTCTGCGCCGGCTTTTCTCCGGGCTCCTGGTACTGGGCCATGCAGGCAAAGCCCTACGCGCCGGCTCTTTTTTTCGCGCTGTCCGCCCTGTACTTGCTGCGCGGACCCGGCAGGCCGGGGAAGGGCCGGCTCCTGTACGCGGCGGCCGCCTCGGCCCTGGCCTGCTCCTTCACGGCGGCCTGCGCGGCTTTGCTTCCGGTCTTCTGGTTTTCCGTCCGGGCGGACCGGCGCGGAAAAGAAGCGGCGCGCGCGATAGCTCTGTTCACCGGCGCCTGGGCGCTAGGCCTTACGCTGCTTTATCTCCCGCTGCTCGCTTTGAAATGGGCGCATATTTCGGCCCTGGCCTCGGGCGGCTTCTTTCAAGCCCTGGCCGCAGTGCCCGGCAGCGGGACTTTGCCGGCCTCGAAGAGCCTGGCCCGGCAGCTGTCGCTTTTCGGGGAAAGGTTCCTTAGCGGGAATTACGCCCTCGGCGGGGCTCTGTTCTTCGCGGCTTCGGGCTTTTTTTTCCGCGAAAAAATGGCCCCGGGAGAAAGCAGGATCCCGCTGCTGGCCGCGGCGGCGGCGGCCTGCCTGGTCGTTTTTAATCTGGCGGCCGACCCGCATAACGATTTCGGCTATTCCATAACGGTACTGCTTATCCTGGCGGGGGCCGGCCTGGGAGGGCGCCTGAAAGTCCTGCACTACGCGCTGCCGGCACTTGCGGGGCTCAGCATTTTTTTCGCGGTCAGCCCCGGCCTGACGGGGTCCGCGGCGGTGAAGGACGTCTACCGGGACGAGGCCGTCTTCCTGAATTCGCGCCTGTCGGCCGGAGACACGCTGCTCTGCGCGGGCCCGCCGGACTGGCGCCTCGCCTACCTGTTGACCGGGAAAGTGAAGCTGCTGCAGATGGATATGGGAGGCAGCGAAGGCATGCTTTTCGCGCCGGAACTGCTGCCGCCTGGCGGCGGACTCGCAAAAAGACTTAAAGAGGCGTCCGCTTCCGGCCGCCGGGTGCTCCTGGCCCCCGACGTCATGTTCCAGCCCGACACGCTCTGGACCAAAGACGAGATAAAGACGCGTATCGACGGGGCGGTGAAATGGCTTGAAGGCGGGTTCACCCTGGGGAAACCGGAGATCTCGCCAAACGGGCAGTATTATTATCCGCTCAGCCGCAGGCGCGGCTAATGGTGATTGGTTGACGGCTGGGTGCTGATGGTCAGGGGCTGCGGCGCGCCGTTCGCCTTTTTATGCCCCGGCTCGCTGAGGTACTCCAGCCCCTCTTTGGTCTGCGCCACGCCGGGAACCGGAACCCCCCACACTTCCAGGGAAAGCACGTCCCTGACGAAAGACTTCCTGTTTGCGTCCCCCATCTTCTCCCATTCCGGCGAGACCCCTTTCAGGGAACTGCGCAGCAGGAAGTCCCGCAGGCCCTCGTCGAAGTTTCTCTTCAGGTCGTCTACAAGGGGCGAGATCGAAAGCCTGACGCGCTTCCGGTATTCAGGAGTGACGTCGCTCACTATCCCCCCCGGAGCTCCGGGGGCGGTGCCCGTGGAAGTACTGACCGGGACCTTCCGGTCTTTAGCTATTATAAGCCGCCAGGGATTGGTCTTGAAGCCGTAGTAGGTGAGGCGGGTATTCTCGGTGATGTCCCAGTTCGTCACCGCTTTTATCCCGGAATAAACGGTCCCTAAGCCCGGCTTGAAGGAAGCAAGGTCGGAGAAATCCCATCTTATCGCGTAATCGAGCCCGACCCTTGAGGAGTATGAGTCCTTCGAGAAGTTAAGCATGAGCGGGCTGTGGGCGTTGACGGGAGCGGCGGTGGAGACCGCGGGCGGCTGCTCCGCCGCGGCCGAAAGACGGCATAAGAGGACTAACCCGCCGCAGAACAGGCACGCCAGAAGATTCATCGCGTTTTTTTTCCGCATCCCCGTACCGGCTATCCTCAAAAACCTTCTTTCGTATAGCGCTCGAGCAGCTCCCTGGCCAGCCGGCCCTCGGGATTGAGCTTAAGGGCCTCGTCCAGCGCGCTCTTGAAGTCGGCTTCAAGCCTGGCCGTGTTCTTCAGGCGCTTTCCCTCCACGGCGCGCAGCGCGGCCAGGTCCGCGGCTTTAAGGGAATAGGTTTCACCCAGGAATTTTGCCGGCTTCACGAAAGGTATCAGGTTGCCGGTCTTCAGGGCTTCGGCGATCACCGCCGAGGTCCCGCCGTAGGCTTTGTACAGCAGCTGGGCCGCAGCCTTCGGGTTTTCCCTCGCCGCCGCCATAGCCGCTCCTTCCTGGAAGTCGGTTTCCGCCAGCTGCCGGCGGGCGTCTATGAAAGCCGGGTAATAATTGAGGGCCCCCTGGTAGAAAGCGCGCGCCTGCGAATACTCTTTCCTGACCAGCGCCGCGTTGCCCTGCACGCCCAGCTCAACGGCTTTGCGGAAGGAGCTGTCCGAAGCCAGCCTGGCGTTGAAAGCCGCCACGGCCGCCTTCATTTCTGGGTCGCGCAGCGCGTCCGCCGCCGCCACTTCGGCGGCGGAGACGAGCGCGGCCGGGGCGTATTTTTTCACGGCCGGGTCGGACGCGGTCATTTTATCCAGCTCGGTCTTCATGGCCAGAACTTTAACCGCGCCCGCTTCGTAGGCCGCGGCTTTTTCAAAAAGAGTTTCCGGCGCTTTATTAAGGCTCAGGTAGGCCTCGGATTCCAGCCAGGGCAGGGCGGAGGCGCGCGCGGCCAGGCCGGCCAGCAGCGCGCAATAGCGCTGCCCCGCACCGCCGGAGGCGGCTAGGTCCTGCGCCTGCGCGGCCATGGCGTCCAGCCCGCCGGTATCCCCCCTGGCGGCGAAAAAGTTTATAAGGGACTCGCGCGCGCTCCAGTTGAGCGGGCTGCCGGCCAGGGCTTTTTTCAGCGCCCTGGCCTCCAGTTCCTGCGCCCCCGCGAAGCCGTTCTTCGAGGCGGCGTCCGACAGGCTCCCAAGCAGCTCCACGGCCTGGCCCGAGTCCGGCGCGAGCGCCAGGGCTTTCTCGATGTTCGCGAAAGCGGCTTCCACTTCGGCCTGCGGCGGATTCTGCGCCGAGGCGGTCTTGCGGGCCTTCCCAAGGTAATAGTCGGCCGCTTTCTGCTTGAACATGCCGCAGCCCGAAAAAACCAGCGCGGACAGGAGCAGCGCGGCCAGCCTTGAAGTTTTCATTTGAAGATCTCCGCTTTCACTATCTTTCCGAAATAAAGGGTATGCGGCGTTTCCACCCCGGGATAATACTGGCTCAGCGTCCCGGCCGCCAGCGCTTCCCGCAGCAGCTCGTGCTTGCCGTAAACTTCGCACTGGTAGACCAGCTCGCAGCCGTGTATATACTTCAAACCTTTGACCGAGCCCTCTTTAAGCTTCAGGGCGCAGGCGCGGACCTTGTCGAAGTCGCGCCCGGACTTGGTGCCGCAGAAAGCCAGCTCTTTCTTCATCTCGCCGCGCCGCGGCACGCAGACGCTGAAGTGCGAAGCCTTCTCCAGCATGCCATGAGTGTGGCGCGAAGGCCGCACCAGCACCGTCAGCACAGGCATCCCCCAGACTATCCCGATCTGCCCCCAGCCGATCGTCATCACGTTCACCCGGCCCTTCCCGTTCTCCACCACCAAAAAAGCCCCCGGCCCCTCCAGCGCCTCGCAGAACTTATCAAAATTATCGTTGTACTTCATAAGTTTCTTGATTCCTTATTTTCCCCACAATATTCCCTTCGAGCAGTAAGGTTTGCCGGAGGGACGGCGCGGGTATGGGTTCGGCGGGGCCTCCCGGAGCCCGACGCTTGCGTAAGCGCGGAGGGCGAGGGAGGAGGGGCGAGCACGGTGTGTGAGACCCCGTCCCCGACGGACCCATACCCCCGCCAGGCCCGACTGTAGAACGTGAGCACTGAGAACTTTAGTTAATCAGAACCTAAATCTTAGTCCAATCGAGAATTATCTTGCCGGACTTCCCCGAGGACATGATCTCGAAGCCTTCCTTGAAATCCTTCGCCTCGAAGCGGTGCGTTATGATGGGCTTGATATCCAGGCCGCTCGTCAGCATCGCGCACATCTTGTACCAGGTCTCGAAGATCTCGCGCCCGTAGATGCACTTCAGCGTCAGCGCCTTAAAAATGACATTGCTCCACGGGATGGTCGTATTGGGCGGCAGGATCCCCAGCAGCGCCAGCTTCGCGCCCATCTTAACGTTGCCGATCATGTCGTTGAAAGCCTGCGCGTTGCCGCTCATCTCCAGCCCCACGTCGAAGCCCTCCGTCATCGCGAGCTTCTTCATCACGTCCGGCAGCTTCTCCTTGCGGGAATCCACCACCGTCTTGATCCCCAGCTTGCGGGCCAGGTCCATGCGGTATTCGTTCACATCGGTGATCACCACGTGGCGCGCGCCCACGTGGTTGGCGATCGCGCCCGCCATGATCCCGATCGGGCCCGCGCCCGTTATCAGCACGTCCTCGCCGATCAGGTCGAAGGAAAGAGCCGTATGCACCGCGTTGCCCAGCGGGTCCAGGATCGCCGCCTCGTCGTCGGAAACCCCCTCGGGCAGCGGGAAAACGTTCTCGGCCGGTATGGCCAGGTATTCAGCGAAGCAGCCGGGCAGGTTCACGCCTATGCCTTTCGTGTTCACGCACAGGTGCCGGTGGCCGGCCTTGCAGTTGCGGCAGTGGCCGCACACCACGTGGCCCTCGCCGGAGACCCGCTCCCCTATGGTATGGCCTTTCACGTTCTTGCCGAGCTCCGCGATATTGCCCACGAATTCATGCCCCACGTGCATCGGCACGGGGATGGTCTTCTGCGCCCACTCGTCCCACTGGTAAATATGGATGTCGGTGCCGCAGATGGCGGTCTTCTTGATCTTTATGAGGACTTCATTGTCGCCTATGACCGGCTTGGGCACATCCTGCAGCCACAGGCCTTTTTCCGCTTTAGCTTTCACAAGTGCTTTCATGGTGGGTCCTCCTGAAATTTCAGCGGCCGGCAGCGGCCGGGCGCTACCCCAAGATTATATAAAACTAAACGGCGGAGGGCCGTCTTTTCGGCCCCCCGCGCGCGCCGCATGAACGCCCGCGACCAAGGCCAAAATAAAAATGCTAATCTTGATATGATGCGCCCGCTACTGACCCTGCTTCTCCTCCTCGCCGCCGCGCTCCCCGCCCGCGCCGGCACGGCCTCCATCTTCTATATCGACCATGAATACGACCTCAGGAGCGACCTGGCGTGGGCGGTGGCGGAGGTCATAACTTCCACTCCCGCCATAAAGCTGAAAAAGGCCACCACCGAGATAACCTATACCGACGGCGCGCGTTTCGTGATAGACAGGCCCGAGGACCTGACCGCGGAAGAGCTGAACCGGACCACGGATTACGCCGACGCCGGCCCGGTGGAAATAATCGAGGGCGGGCATTCGATCCTGCTCCCGCCGCAGGACCTGCTCGACTCTTTTACCGAGCAGCTGGAGGAGAAGGCGCACGCCTACTTCAGCGTTGAACGCCGGCCGGCCAGGATGATGACGGGGACGTCCCCCTCCGGCATAAAATTCACCATCGTCAGCCTCCCACACCTGGAGGCCAGACCGCTCTGGGAGCCGACGCTGATACTGCGGCACTTCGCGGAGGTCGACGGCAGGGAAACGGTCTTCACCAGCATCGCGATACCGCTGGGTCTGAACGGCATAAACAGGAAACTGGCGGAACTGGCGGCCGACAAGTCCTCCGCCATGCTGCTCAGCCTGGGAGCGGGCGGCACCCTGGCCGGCAGCGTCGTCAACTCCGGCTTTTCCAAGACCTTCAGCTACATGGAAAAAACCGGGGCGGATATCGCTTCCCTGGATATATCCGACCTGAGGAATTTCTGGCGCTGGTCCCGGGAGGGAGGCATAAAGGTCTCTTCCTCCCCGCTGGAATTCATCTGCTCCAACCTGAAAGTTTCCGACCCCGAACTGGCCAGGGTGATCAAGCCGTACGCCCTGCGAACTATCGGCGGGGCGGTGGTGGCTTTCATCTCCCTGGTGCCGTACAACGAAGCGGTCCGCGCCGAGCTGAACGGATCGCCTTTCGAAGTGACCGATCCTGCCGACAGGCGCGCGCTCCGCTCCCTCATAATGGAGCTGCGCGGCGCTAAAAAAGCCAGGCTGGTGGTGGCGATCTCCTCCCTGGGCGACGAGGACCTGGGCCGCCTGATGGGCATGCGCGGCATAGACGCGCTGATCGGGCCGAAGACCTGGGACAACGAATCGGGCAGGCGCACCCGCGTGGAGCTGCGCAAGTGGGAGAAGGAATCACATACCGGGCCGGCGCTGACCATCTTTCCCGACTCCCGGGGCTCGGGAGAACTGCGCGCCGAATTCGGCGCGCGCGGAGCGCTTACCGCGCTGGAATCGCTGCCGCCGCCGCAGGACTCCAGGGAACCGCTGCTCTACCGCGAGAACATCTACATGAAGGAGCGCATAGTGCGCCATTTCATAGGCACCACCGGCGACAAACTGCTGCCGGATCTAAGCAGCCGCGGGCCCGCTGTTTTTTTCGGCATCCCCGATTTCTTCAACATGGCCGCCAATATCGCCCGCAAAACTTTTTCCGCCGAGCTGGCGGTGCTGAAAGTCGAGCCTTTTACCAGCGGAGTCGCCGGGGATACCCCGGGGGCCATGATAAAGAGCTGGCTGGGCCCGGACGAACCGATGGCGCTGGTCATGGCGCCCGGCTTTTTCCTGAGGAAGTTCATCGCCAAGGCGGTCCCGCCGAGCGAGCCGGGGGATTACTACTCGCCGCAGACCTACTCTGAGGCGGAACATTACGCGGTCTCCGGGCTGGACGCCTTCGGGCTGGTCGCCGGCCTGCCGCTGAGCGACGCGGAATCGTACCTGACCGTCCTGCCCGAAAGCCTGATAAAGGACAAACGTTTCATACGCCGCCTCGGAACGCCGCCGGGCGCACCCGCCACGCTGCACGAGACGGTGACAGCCGGCCTTAAAAAGATAAAGCGGGAGCACCCGCAGCACGCGGATTGGGAAGCCGCCGCCTGGGAAGAGACCCGGAACGTGACCCCGCCGCGCGACCTCTGGCGCCTCAACCTGCGGAGCCTCTCGCTCGAAGCCGTGAACACTTCCATCACCGGCCCGGCGGGCTACGCGAGCGTCAGCGAGTCGCGGCTGAGCGCCGACAGCCAGACGCGCATGCAGGGTTCGACCAGGCTCTTCTCCGAATATTATTCCGGCAGGTTCCGGTTCGACGCGGGGATCGCGGCGGATTACGGGAAGACCGTGCTGCGCCCCCGCAGCGCCCCGCGAGTCACCGCCGAAAGCGTGGACCAGCTGGTCTACCAGGGCGAGCTGGTCTACAGGATGAAGACCTACAACGGGAAACTGGGGCGGCTGGTGATAGGCCCTTACGCCTCCGCCGCCTACGACACGGAGTTCTCCCGCGTCCCCGGGTCGCCGCTCCGGAAAATCGCGCGCGGCAGCGGCGGCATAAAGCTTTTCGAGGGCGCGGTGCTGCAGGAGCTTTACGCCGGGCTCTCGACCGAGCAGGTCTACACCTACACGCCGGCGCGCACCAAGTTCGCGCTAGAGACCGGCTTCAGGCTTTCAGCGCCGCTGCCCGGCACCGCGCTTTTGCTCTGCGCCGACGGCAACTACCGCAGATTCGCGCGCAGCCGCTTCGACACCGTCAACGACCTCAAGGACAGGCTGGACCTGAACCTGAAGGTCAGCACCCGGCTCTACGGCGACATCATGGTCAGCCCCTATGTGCAGTATTTCATGGTCACCGGCCAAAAACTGCCCGGCTCCGCCTCCAACCTCACCACCGGCTTCTCCCTAGAATACTCCTGCCTCTTCAAACTGAAAAGATAAGCCAGCCCTCGGCGGCCTACCGTGCGAGACTGGGGACCGCGAGAAGCGAAGTCGGGGCCTAGCGCAGGGGCAGGAACGAAAAACGCGTTCGGGCACACCGTGCCCTCACTCTTCTCTCGCCCTCCGCGCTTACGCAAGCGTCGGGCTCAAGAGGGTTTTTCTTATCCTGCCCCTGCGCTCTCCCCTCCACTACGGGTTGCTAAGCCATTTATTGTTGCCGGCGGAGACCGTGGGCATGGGGTCAGCAAAAGCCTCCCGGAGGTCCGAGCTTGCGTAAGCGCGAGGACCGAGGGGGGCAGCCGCGAGCACGGTGTGCGAGACGGCGGTTTTGATGACCCCATG
>Ga0079306_1000176_pt1 | contig 72564 bp, 63 predicted proteins | sample Methanotroph_Enr_FD_79181 | JGI IMG/M metagenome (GOLD analysis project Ga0079306, IMG submission 79181) | Enriched soil microbial communities from Old Woman Creek wetland in Ohio, USA - Methanotroph_Enrichment_5 | ecosystem: Environmental > Terrestrial > Soil > Wetlands | place: USA: Ohio... | reverse complement strand
CGGCTTTCCGGTCCAGCCGCTCCACCCATCCCCTGCTAGGAAGGCGAGATGTAAACCTGCCGTTCACCTTCCGCGGCTGGCCCAAAAAGCCGGTCCGTGCGTCACCCCTCCACCACGGGTTGCGAGTTCACTTATGGTTGCTGGCGGAGACCGTGCGGGCCGGTGAGAAAAACCTTCTTGAGCCCGAGGCTTGCGTAGCGCCGAGGGCGAGAGGTGAGTGAGGGCGCGGTGTGCCCGAACGCGTTTTTCGAACCGGCCCGCACTGTAGGCCGCCCAAAAACGTTTTAGCTTTATTGTGCGGAAGGCCCCGACTTCGCTTCTCGCGGCTCACTTCTTTTATTGTCTCAGTGTTTCCCTATGGCGCCTTATAAGTTATAAAATAAATCCCGTCATGGACGAAATCAAACTGGGCGAAGAGAAGAGGTTTACGCCCGAATTTATTTTCGCGGCGCTGCTCGCTCTCATCCTGGTCCCGCTTTATCTTTACTGCCTGCCGCCGGTGCTGCCGCCTTACCGCGACTCGGGCGAGATGGCCAGCGCGGCGTGGACGCTCGGCGTGGCGCACCAGCCCGGTTACCCGCTCTACATAATTTCCGCGAAATTATTCTCCCTCATCCCGCTGGGCAACCCGGCGTGGCGGCTCAATCTTTTTTCCGCGCTCGCGGGGCTTTCCGGCGTGCTCGTTTTCTGGCGGCTGGCCGCGGTCTCGTTCTCCCCCCTGGCGGCTTTCTTCGCCGCGCTGTTCCTCGGCTTCAATTTTACGCTGCGCACCGTCTCCAGCGTGCCCGAGATGTACGCCCTTAATTTCTTTTTCGCCGCGCTGCTGCTGGCTTCCGCATCCCTCCGCGGCTCGCGGGCGATCATGCTTTCGGCCTTCCTGCTGGGCCTCGGGATGGCGAACCGCATGGACCTTCTGCTGGCCGCCCCCGCGGTGCTGATCCTGCTGGGGCCTTCCCTCAAAGAAGGCGGCTGGAAGGCTTTGCTCAGATCCGCCGGCTTTTTCTTCCTGGGTTTTTCGCTCTACCTCTACCTGCCCTTCCGCTCGTCGGGCTGGCCGCTTTTCGACTGGAGCCACCCCGCCGACCTGAAAACCTTCCTCGCGGTCATCACCCGCAAAAGCTACGGCTCCACGCTTGACCTCATCTCGCTGAACTACGCGCCGGGGGAACTCTTCCTGCCGAACCTGAAATATTACGCCGCGCATCTCTGGACGAATTTCAGCTTCGGGCTCGCTTTGGTCGCCGCCGGGATCTGGGCGGAGTGGAAGAGCGCCCGCCGCCGCTTGCTGGCCCTGGCCGCCCTGTTCGTGTTTGCCGGCCCCGTTTTCCTTTTCATGGCCAATATGCCTCCCAACCCCCACGCGTTGGCTATCGTCGAGCCCTATTATCTTCTGCCCGACCTGGCCGCCGCTTTCTGGGCCGCGGCGGGTTTCTTTTACCTGGCCGGCCTGCTGCCGCGCGCTTTTCCCGGGCTCGTTATCGCCGCTGCCGCCGCTGCCGCGCTGGTGTTCTATAACGGCGCGCACGGTTCGGCCAGGCGCTGGCTGTTCGCGGCCGAGGATTACGCCTCCGACGTGATGCGCAGCGCCCCGCCCGGCTCCGTCGTGGTCGCCAAAAAGGACGTGCAGATCTTTTCTCTCTGGTACATGCAGACGGTGCGCGGGCTGCGTCCCGACCTGAACCTGGTGGCGCAGGGGCTGAGCGGTTCCCCCTGGTACAGGGCTACGAAGAAGCGCTATGATCCCGGCCTGGCGCTTTATAATCTCAATACCGGCGACGAGCGCGAGTGGCGGAACCTCGCCGCCGCGAATCCCGGGGGCGTTTATGCCACCATGGACGCCGACCTGCCGCGCGCGGTCCGCCCGACGCCTTACGGCGCTCTTAACCTGGTGTCTCCGGGGGCCCGGGCGCCGGAAGTCCGGCCCTGGCTTTTTTACTCCTTCCCAAGGCTGGACCGCCACTACCGGGATTTTTTTGACAGGGATATCGGAACTTCGTACGCACAGGCTTTCCTCTCCGGGGCCATCAGGCGCAGCTCGGGGCCCGGCGGCCTGGACGCCGGCGCCCTGAGGGACCTGCGGCTCGCCTCGCTTCTGGACGGGGACCTGCCGGACGCCCCGCTTTACGAAGGCTTCTATTATTCCTCGCGCGGCGACTGGCCGGCGGCCAGGGACTGCTTCCGGGCTTCCGCCGACACCTATGAGAGGCTGCTCGCACTGAGCCTGAAATACTATTCCCTTCCCGCCCTGAAGGAAGGGCTCGCCTCCGCGAGCGCTTACGCCTGGCTCAATTACGGGGTCGCGCTCGAGAAGACGGGCGACAGGCAGGGCGCCGCCGAGGCCTACGGTTTTGCGCTTACGCGCAATCCCGGGCTGGCCGACGCGCACTACAACCTGGCCATTCTTTACTGGGGGCGGGACTGGGAAAAAGTGCGCTTTGAACTGGCGGAAACGCTGCGCCTGAACCCCTCCCACGCCCAGGCCGCGAAATACCTGCAGCAGCTAAAACCAAGATAACCTCCCCGCGCGAAACTATAAAACAAAAAGAACCGCGCCGAGCGGTTCTTTTGTCTGTGGGCCTGCTTTTACGGCCTTACGTCATTTCGGCAGGAAATTGTAGCGGAACTGGAACATGCCCAGCAGGTCCCAGCCGCCTTTGAAAGTAAGATAGGAGATCTCGAAATTCAGTTTAAGCAGCGAGCCCAGGTGCAGGTTGAAAAGCTTCGGCTGCATCGGCGCGCCCTGCGGGACCATTACTTCCAGGGCCAGGGGAGTATTTAAGCTCGGCATCCACATAATGCCGCCGAAAAGCATTCCCGTCGGGATATTGATAGGGGCGGTAAGGCTCCTGTTGTTGGTCTGGTTTATGGACTCTCTCGAAAGGAATTCCGAAAGGCCGTAGATGACCTTGGGCATGTCCCCGTCGGAATAGCCGGCGTTGACTATGAATTTAGGATGCAGGCGCTTGGTGAGGACCATGTAGGCGTTGGCGAAAGTCTCGGTTTTATTGCCGGTAGCCTTGACCGTAAGGTTGAACGTCCCGTTTATCGGGGGCTGGGGCGCGTCGCGGAACTTGAAAATGCCCTGTACGCCCGCAGCCATGGCCGGCCGGTACTTCCCCTCGGTCTGCACCTGCATTTTTGAATCGGCCGAGAGCAGCCACAAGCCGATGCGGTCGATGTAGTTGGTTTTTTCTATGGTCCAGTTCAACTTGTTCTTGCCGTAAAGGCGGCCTATGAAGTAGGCGGCGTTGAGATCCAGGCCCAGGCCGATGGCGTTCTTTCCCCTGGCCCTGTAGGCGGTGGGCATCATTACCAGGCCGCTGAGCGGAACTTTCGCCTCTTCATAGCGCACGGGCTGCGAAGGGTCGATCTTTTTCGCGGGCGCCGCGGACGGCACCGTGATGACCATGCCCCTGTCGGGCGGAAGGACTACCCCCGTCGCGGCAGCGGTGCTGGGCTGGACGGGGGCGACCTGAGCCGCAAGCGGAGCGGCAATAAATATGGACAGCAGGGTAAATATAAGTCTCATAAGAATATCCGGCCCGGGGCCAGGCGCTAAACTCTCAAGACGGCCAGCGCTGCCAGCCTCACAAGCAGGTTCGCCTCGGCTCCAGCCAGCACGTCATCAATAATTATACCAAAACCCCCGCGGACCCCGGTTTCAAGTTTTTTTATGGGCCAGGGTTTCAGGGTGTCCAGCACCCGGAAAATAATGAACGCGGCCGCCAGGTTGAAAGGCGTGCGGTCCAGGAACAGCAGGGCCGTCCAGTAGCCTATCATCTCGTCTATCACTATGCGCGGATCGTCGTGGGTGCCGTAGCTGTCCGAGGCCAGGTCCGCTATCCAGATCGAGAAAGGCAGGAAGGCCAGGCAGAAGAACGCGAAGAGGGTCTTGTTTTCGGGGAGGAAGGGAACCAGCGCCAGCGCCAGCAGGGTTCCGGCCAGGCCTGAGCCGGTGAATTTCTTGAACCCGGTGATCCGCGCGGGCACGTAGCTTATGAATCCGCCGCTGGCCAGGAACCTGATCAGGAAAAGCTTGGCGGACATCTACTCGCCTTTATGGCTCCAGGATTTATAGATGAGCTCCCGGTGGTTGTAGAGGTAGATCCCCCCGCTGATGACGGTGAAGAAAGCCGTCGCGACCGTAAGCCACCAGGCGGCAGGCCTGGCCAGCGCGGGCGTGAATTCGAGGAAGACGGGCAGGGGCTGCGTTTTCGAGACCATGTCGAGGATAAGCAGGACCAGGATGATGAAAGCGGAAGTCAATTGTATCGTGGTCTTTATCTTGCCGGCGCGTTCGGCCTTCATTACCTGGCCGTTAAGACCCGCGAGCACGCGCAGGGTCGAGATGGTAAGCTCCCTGAGCAAAATGAGGAAGATCGCCCAGATCGGCATTTCCAGTTCTTTCAGGGAGGCGAAAGAAAGGAAGACCGACATTATCAGCAGCTTGTCGGCGAAAGGGTCGGCTATAGCCCCGAACGGCGTGGTGGTACCGGTGCGGCGCGCGATGGCCCCGTCCACCCCGTCGGAAATGGAAGCGATGGTGAGCAGCACCAGCGCGGCCACTTCTGCCCACACGGTATGGGTCAGGATCAGGACGAAGATGGCCAGGCTCAGGCCCATGCGGCCCATCGTGATGCGGTTAGCGAGTGTCATAGGTTTTAGTTCTTAAACTCTATCACTTCCACTCCCTTGGGTGGCGAGAATTTGAAGATCGCCGGGTCGATGACGGCGTTTTTTTCCACGGAGGTCAGGCGCGTTTTTATCGTCGTGCCTTCCACCGTCAGCTCGGCCTCGACGGGGAAATAATCCGCGGGCGAGAGCTTCAGGGTAAGGGCATAGCCGGCTCCCGAGCGCGGCGTGAACACCACCGTGATAAGGCCGCCGTCCTTCGAAGGCGTCACCCGGGTGTTGTTCTTCGCCGTCAGCGAGGAATAATTCCCGAAGTCCAGTATGCCGGAGAAGTTCTGGTCCTGGGTCCGGCGCCAGGCGTCCCAGGCCGTGCGCACGGCCTGGTTGTCCTCGGGCTTGTAGATCCAGATATCGGTTTTGTCCGTTACCACGATCTGCCTGGCGGGCTTGAAATGTTCTATCCGCAGCAGGTTCGGCTTCACGTAGCGCAGGTTCCCCTCCACGGACTGCTTCAGACCGGCCTCGGTGAAGTTGACTTCCTGGGTGAAATCGGCTTTGAGCGTTTCAAGTTTCGCGTCCCAGGCCTTGAGCTTTTCCAGGATCTCCGCGTCGAGGGCGGCTTCTCCGGCTTCCGCCGTCTTAACGGCCGCGGAACTGGCCGCGACGGCGGAGGCGGTTTTCTTCGCCGGCTGCGCGGCCGCTTTCTTGGCGGGCTGCACGGCTTCTTTCTTCGCGGGCGCCGCTTTTTTGGGGGCCTGTTTCTGCTGCGCCGAAGCGCCCGAGGCTAAAGCAAGGAGCAGTACCGCGGTAAGTAGTTTATTCATTTCTGGAGAACTCCTCTCTTTCCGGCTCTTCCGCCTGCGGCTGGATCGCTGCGGTCGCGGCCTGGGATTTGATGTGGTTCTCTATCTTGTCGAAGTAGATCTCCCAGCGGTTGGAGCCTTCCGGTTTGTGGATGAACCCGTTCATTTCAAGGATGCTCAAAATATTAGTGGCCCTGGAGGAGGAGCCGAAATGGGCTTTCAGCAGGTCCTGCGAAACGCGCCTGCGTTCGAGCACCAGGCGCAGCGCGGTCATCAGCTCCTCGGAAGAGCTGCCTTTGCCGGTGCCGGCGGTTTCCTCGTCCTCGCTGAGCGGCTGGTAGTTGGGCCTGGCCTGGGCTTTCACGAAGTCGGCCACCCGGCGTATCTCGTCCTCGCTGACGTAGGCGCCCTGGATGCGGGACGGCTTCTGCGCGTCGATGGCGAGGTAGAGCAGGTCGCCTTTGCCTATCAGCGCCTCGGCGCCCGGGCAGTCCAGTATTACGCGGGAATCGGTCTTGGAGGTCACCTGCAGCGCCACGCGCGACGGGAGGTTGGCCTTTATGACGCCGGTGATGACGTCCACAGACGGTCGCTGGGTGGCCAGCACCAGATGGATGCCGACGGCGCGGGCCATTTGCGCCAGGCGCTGGATGGCGTCCTCCACCACGTTCTTCTGCTGCAGCATCAGGTCGGCGAGCTCGTCGATGACGACGATGATGTAATATTCCTGGGGCTCGTTGTTCTCCAGCGCCCACTTGTTGTAGGAAGCTATGTTCTTTACGCGCGCCTTCTCGAACTTCTTGTAGCGCTTCTCCATCACGCGGGTCAGGGCCACCAGCGACTTGGAGGCGTCCTTGGGGTCGGTGATGACGGAGACCCGGTCCGGGCTTTCCTTCGGGTCGTAAAGGTACGGGATGTCCTCGTAGAAAGTGAGCTCAAGGCGCTTGGGGTCGATGAACAGGAACTTGACCTCGTCGGGCTTGTTGCGGAAAATAATGGAGAGAATGAGCGACTGCATGAAGACGCTCTTGCCGCTGGCCGTGGCGCCGGCCACCAGCAGGTGGGGCATGCCTTCCAGGTTCGCCGTGGCCACCTTGCCTTCCGCGAAGCGCCCGAGGGCGACCGTCAGCGGGGAGCTGGCCCCGTTGAAGGCGGAGTCCTCGAGCAGTTCCCGCAGGCAGACCTTGGCGCGCGTATTGTTCGGGATCTCGAACCCTATCGCGTCCTTGCCGGGGATAGGGGCGATGACGCGGATGGCGCCGGCCGACTTCATCCTGAGGGCCACGTCGTTGGAAAGGGAAACGATGGAGTTGATCTTCACGCCGACCCCGGGCGTGACCTCGTAGCGCGTGATCACCGGGCCGGGATAGACCCCGGACACGTGCACGTTCACGTTGAAGCTCTTGAAAGTGGTTTCCAGCTGCAGCCGGGCGCTCCTGATCTCGTCGTCGTCCGGGCCGATGGCGCTTTGCTTCGACGGCGGTTCCAGCAGGTCCGTGCCGGGCAGCTTGAAATCCTTATAATAGGGATCGGCCAGCTTCTGCTTGTCGGAGGCCTGTTTCTTTTCGGCCCCCGCCTGCGGTTTCGCCGCTTTCGCCGGGACCGGGGTTTCCGTCTGGGTGCGCACGACCTGCATGACCGGCGGCGTGAAGACGGGTTCCTGGGGTTTTTCCTGGGTCCTGATGACCGGCGGAGGCTCGGGTATGGGCTTGGCGTCGTAAGCCGGGCCTTCCGCCTGTTCCTTTTCCGAGATCAGCTTGAGCCTCGCGCTCAGTTCGCGGCGGGCCGCGAACCAGCTCCGGCAGTCGTCGATGGCGGCGGCCGAGACCGCCTTGAGCACTTTTTTCCAGGAGATCTTGAAAAGCAGCTGTATGCCGGCGAAGAGCATGAGCGCCGAGAGCAGCCCGGCCCCTACGGGGTCGACCATCTTGGAGAGCGCCTGTTCCAGGAAGTAGCCCAGCCAGCCGCCGTCGAAGTGCTCGGGTCCGAAGCGTGAGCTGAGCAGCCCGATTATGGCCGACAGCGAGCCCAGGATCATCAAGATCCCGGCCGTCAGGGTAAGCACGCCTTTATGCGGTTTTTTGAGATTGACCAGGATCGCCACGAGCCCATAAAGGAATATAAAAGGAAATATATAGGCGGTATTGCCGAGGAAGTCCCTGAACCCGCCGGCTACCAGGTCGCCGATAAAGCCGTGCGGCCCCGCGGTGAAGATCACCCAGATGAACCAGAGGCTGAAGGCGAAGGCTCCCGCCCAGTACAATACGTAGGCGAGGGCCGAAGTTTTCTTCTTCCCCTGGGCGGAGGCTCTGTTCTTTACTGGTTCGCGCATGGCACTGTAGCGGATGGTCTGTCTGTCAGTTCTTGTCGGTAAGGACGACCCTGAAGTTCAGTTCCTTGGGGTAAAGGGCGATCTTGCCCTGTGCCGCCAGCCACCCGAGGGCCAGGTAGAGCGAGGAACTTGAAAGGTGGAGCTTGAACTTGAGGTCCCAGGAAGAGGCGTCGCCGCCGGAGGCCTTGAGGGTCTCAAGGAGGTTTCCGGCGGTCTGAGCCACGGTATCGGTGTATTTGGCGGCGTCCTGCATTACTTTTTCACCTGGAAGAGGTCGCCGTTGGGTTCGACGGGTTTCCCGTTTTCCTGGACTACCTTCAGGATGACGCAGTTGAATTCGGCCTTGATCTCGTTGAAGACCTTCATGGCTTCTATAACGCAGATCACCTGGCCTTCCTTAATAGAGTCCCCCTCCCTGACGTAGGGCGGGCTGGACGGGCTGGGGGCGCGGTAGAAGATCCCGGACATCGGGGCTTTAATGGTTTCGCCGACCGCGGCCGGCGCCTGCTGCGCTATGGCGGCGGCTTTGCCCGCCGGGGCGTGGGCCGACGGGGCGAAGACGGGGATCTGGTGCACGGCGTTGTTATGTTTGCGCACCAGCTTTATGTAAGTGCTGTCTTTGGAAAATTCGATAACTTCCAGTTTGTTGGAATTCATGAACTGGTAGAACTTCTGGACCTGGTCGAAAGCCGTTTCCTGGGGTTTTGCGGTTTTTTTCATCGGTGAGCCTCCAGATAATATTCCGGCCCCCGCGTTGGACGCGGGGGCCGGATCGTTACTACTTCCTGTCGGGCTGCATGGGCTGCTGCTGCATCAGCGCGCGGCGGGAGAGGCGGAACTTGCCGTTATTCTCCTCGAGCACTTTGACCTCTATTTCCTGGCCCATCTTCAGGACGTCTTCGACGCGGTTGATGCGCTTTACGTCGACTTCGGAGATGTGCAGGAGGCCTTCTTTGCCGGGGAGTATTTCCACGAAGGCGCCGAAGTCCACGATGGACACGACTTTGCCTTTGTAGGTTTTGCCCACTTCCACTTCCGCGGTGAACATTTCCACCATGGACTTGGCGGCTTCAAGGCTGGCCTTGTCGCAGCTGGAGATGAACACTGAACCATCGTCCTCTACGTCGACGTTGGCGCCGGTGCGCTCCTGGATGCCGCGGATGTTCTTGCCGCCGGGCCCTATGAAGGCGCCGATCTTGTCGCGGGGGATCATCAGCTTCACGATGCGGGGAGCGAACTCGGAGATGTCGGCGCGGGGCGCCGGCACGGCCTTTTCCATGATATCAAGGATGTGGAGGCGGCCGCGGGTGGCCTGCTCGATGGCTTCCTTCATGATGTTCATGGGGATGCCGGTGGCGAGCTTCACGTCCATCTGCAGCGCGGTCACGCCTTTGCGCGTCCCGGTGATCTTGAAGTCCATATCGCCGTAGTGGTCTTCCAGGCCGGCGATGTCGGACAGCACGGCGAACTTGGAGCCGTCGGTCACGAGGCCCATCGCTATGCCGGAGCAGGCGGCCTTCAGGGGCACGCCGGCGTCGAACATCGCGAGGGACCCGCCGCACACGGTGGCCATCGACGAGGAGCCGTTGGACTCCAGGATGTCGGACACGAGGCGGATGGTGTAAGGGAACTGCTCTTCGGTGGGCAGCAGCGGCAGCAGGGCGCGCTTGGCGAGGTGGCCATGCCCTATTTCGCGGCGGCCGGGGCCCCTGTCGGGCTTCACTTCGCCGACGGAGTAGCTCGGGAAGTTGTAATGCAGCATGAAGCGGTCGAAGGTCTTGCCTTCAAGAGCGTCGAGCATCTGCTTGTCGTCGGAGGTGCCGAGGGTGGCCACCACCAGCGCCTGGGTCTGGCCGCGGGTGAACACGGCGGAGCCGTGGGTGCGGGGCAGGAAGCCCGGGTCGATGTTGATCTCGCGGACCTCTTCGGTCTTGCGGCCGTCGGTGCGGATCTTGGTGTCCAGGGTGATGCGGCGCCAGACTTCGGAGAGGACGTCCTCGAACACGGTCTTGGCCTGGTAGGAAGCCGTCGCGTCGGTCGGGTACTTCTCGACCATCGCGGTGTAGGCTTTTATCCTGATCTCTTCGAGGGCCTTCTCCATGGCTTTCTTTTCGGGCTTGGAGGAGAGGATCCTTTCGATCTCGGACTTCACCATCGTTTCCACGGCGGCCTTGAGGTCGGCCTTTATTTCGGGGGTGGCGATAGGGGTCTTGGGTTTGCCAACCTGCTCTTTCATCTTGATCTGCAGCTTGCAGAGGTTCTCGAGCACGGGCTTGGCGGCTTCCATGGCTTCGATCAGGTCGGAGTTGGGCAGCTCTTTGCCGCCGCCTTCCACCATCAGGATGCCGTTCAGCGTGCCGCAGATGACCATTTCCATCTCGGAGACTTCGCGCTGCTCGTTAGTGGGGTTCATGACGAACTTGCCGTCGAGCTTGCCCACGCGCACCGCGGCTACGGGGCCGTTCCACGGGATGTCGGAGATCATCAGGGCCGCGGAGGCCGAGTTGATGGACACCACGTCGGCGTCGTTGATGCCGTCGTAGGACATCACCATGTTGACCACCTGCGTCTCGGTGTTGAAGTAATCCGGGAACAGGGGGCGCACGGCGCGGTCGGTCAGGCGGGAGGCGAGAACTTCTTTCTCGCGGGCTTTGCCCTCGCGCTTGAAGAAGCCGCCGGGGATCTTGCCGGCCGCGTAGGTGCGCTCTTTGTAGTCGCAGCTGAGCGGCACGAACTGGGGCGGGGTGTCCTTGGGCTTGTTGGCCTGCACAGCGGTGGACAGCACCATGGTGTCCCCGATGCGGATGATCACGGCGCCGCCGGACTGCTTGGCGATGGCCCCGGTCTCGAACGAAATGGTCTTATCCCCGACCTGTTCTTCCAGGCGGAGCGGTTTAGGGTAATTTGTCATTTATTATTTCCTTAAGCCTAACGCTTTAATGACCTTCTTATATTCTTCCCTGTTGTTGGCTTCCAGGTAGGAAAGAAGGCGCTTGCGCTGGGAGACAAGCTTGGTAAGCCCGAGCTGCGAAGCGTGGTCCTTGGGATTGGTGGTGTGATGCTTGGCGAGATACTGGATGCGCTCGGTGACGAGTGCTATCTGCACCGAAGTGGAGCCGGTATCGTTGGGTTTAGCGGAGAACTTCTCCGTTATCTCTCTGGTTTTGTTCTTGGTTATTGACATTTTTTTCTCTCTTTGTTGTAGTTTTGTCCTTTTGTCTATTATATGAATTACATCCCTTATAGTCAATGAAAAGCCCCCCGTTCCCGGAGGGCTTTCCGCGAAAACTCCGGTTCCGCCTATTTCACGTACCAGTACCTGCCGGAGAGGGTGCGGGTTATCTTCAGTTTACCCCCCTCCTCTTTCAGCTGGTCGCAGACCGAGGACTTTTCCTCATGTTTGAGGTTGCGCTTGAAGATGCGGCTGGTTATCACCGTATCGTAGCAGGCCTCCAGCGCTTTTCCCTGCCGGGTCACTTTAAGCCCGGAGATGGCGAAGCGGATCTCGTCATATAGGCGGAAGTTGGTGCGGAGGTTCTCGTCCAGATCGGTGAGCTCCACGCCTTCCGCCCCCGCGCTCCAGTCCGGGGAGATCAGCGCCATCACTGCGGGCGCGTTGCGGCCCTCGTAGGCGGTTTTGAACTTGTCATAGAAGGCCTGCACGGCGCCGCTCTGGTCTTCGGCGGCGACGCTGAGGGTCATATGCCCGTTGGACGGCAGTGTTTGCGAGACCATGGCCCCGGGGCCGTCGATGGCCTGCACGCCCACGTAATAGGTTTCGCCGGGGACGGGTTCGAACGAATATTCGAAAGCCCCCCCGCTTACCGGCACGGTCTGGCCGGGCTCCCTGCTTGCGTAGTCCCCGTTAAGCGAGACGTAAACGCTGGGATAGGCGGGCGCGTCGGGATTAAAAGTTCCGCTGACCTTTACGCGGCCGCCCGGCAGTTCCGAGCGTTTCAGCTCCAGCTGCGCCGCCAGCGGCCGTCCGGCGATGGTGACTTCCTTGAAGGGCGTGTACTTGCTGAACTCCTTTACGTTCGCGTCCCATTGCGCTTTGTCGGCGGCCGCGCAGGCGCGGGCGGTTTCATCAGAAGGTTTCCATTTCTTTAAGCCCAGCAGGGGCAGCGCGTCCGGGCGGTAGTCGTAAGAAGGATCGGCCTGGGAGCGGAGGCAGGCCGCCGCGGCTTTCTTGTCGGATTCTTCCGCCTTGCGCAGCTTTCCCTCGTAGGCTTTGTACTTCTCTTCCAGCGCCGTGCAGGAGAGGCAGGGCGTATCCATGGAGACCGCGCAAGAGACCAGGCCGCCGGGCAGCTTGCCCTTCAGTTCTTCGAAAGCGGTCCGCGCCTCGGCGGCTTCTTTCGAGATCACCTTGATCTTGCCGAGGGTCTGCGACATGCCGGCGCTCAGGGCTTCGGCCTTCGCGGCGCGTCCCTCCAGGTCCATAGCTTTCAGCTCGTCGAGCTTTTTGCGGAGTTCTCCCAGGCGCCTGTTGTGCTCGGTAAGGCTGGCGTAGGCCGGGGTGTCCGCGATCTCGGATACTTTCTTGTAGCGGCCCGCGAATACTTTCCCCTCCGCCGGATCCAGCCCCACCGTTTTTTCGTCGAGCAGTATCAGCGCGCCTTCCAGGTTGTACAGGAAGTCCGCGTAGTTCTCGTCGTAATACTTCTTCAGGTTCTGGAACGTCAGTTCCGCCGGAGCCTTGCCGCCGGGGCCCTTCAGCAGGCCGGCCATCTTGTCGGGGGCCGCCTTGAAGTCGGCCAGGAACTGCTCGTTGAGCGTCAGTTCCGCGTCCCAGGCTGCCTGCTCCCGGCGCATGGTCCTGGCGTCGTCCCTCAGCGCCGCGCTGAACGCGGTGTTGGTGAAACTTTTCGGGTTGGCCAGTTCGGCCTGCGCCGTTTCCAGGTCCTTTTTCTGCGCGGCGTAATCGTATTGCGCTATGCCGTAGAGCCCCGTCAGGCCCGGATTCTTCTGGTAGAGCTCGGCGTATTTCCCGGAGTCGCGGGAATAGGCCTTTTCGAAGTCCTGGGATTTCGACAGCAGCTGGGCGGACTTCTCGGCGGCCTGCGGGACCAGGGTTTCGAAAACCACGGCCGCGTTCAGGAACCTGTCGCGGTATGATTTCAGCCTCTCCAGCGTCTGGAGCTCCTTGCCGCTCCAGTCGACGCCGGCCCAATGCGACTGGGTCTCGTACGAGTTGTTTATGCCTACCTGGTACACCAGCCATTCCGCGTCCTCGAGCTTTTTGCCCGAAGGGCTTCCATAAAATTCCCGGCTCAGGTTCCCGATGAAATCGGCGAGCGGGGCGTTGGGCTTGTTGTAGAGGCCGGGGCCGCCCATGGTCAGGGCTTCAAGGTCCCCGCGCAGCGTCTTGCCGTAGTCGGCCAGCCGCGCGTCGATCTCGTCGGCCTTGCCGAAACCGTTGTTATACGCGGCCAGCTGGGCTTCCTGCCGCCTCTTGTTCTTCGCGTTGACCGCCGCGTCCATGCTGTAGACCTGGTAGGGCCGCTGGGCCTGGTCCAGGACGTTGCGAGCCGCGGTCCTGAGGGTGTTCCTGACCTGCTCGTATTCCTGCGCGCCGACGTCGGAGTTCAGCAGCCTGTCGGAATTCAGCCCGTATTCCTGGAGGAGCGGGCCGTAATCCGGAGTCGTATCCTCCTCCACCGGCTTCTTGGAGACGCTTATCAGCGCCACGGCTTTATCCAGCTCCGGATCGCCGGAGACCGGCGGCTTCACCGCGCCTTTCGATTCAGCGGCCTTGTCCACTTCCACCCACCATTTGCGCACCAGCTCGTTGTTGTAGGCGGTATCCTTCAGGGCCTTCTTAACGTTCGCGGCCGTTACCGGGATGCCGGCGATCTTCATCATCGAGACCACGCCTTCCGCCCGCATCTGCGCGTCCTTCTTCATCCATCTGAAATATTTGGCGGCGCGCTGCTTCGCCTCGGCCTTGGCGGTAACCGCTCTCTTTTTCTCCTCGTCTATCAGCAGCTCTTTGCGGCGCACGGCGTAGGCGGTCTTCATCTCGCGGAGCAGGTCCGCTCGCTCGACGTAAAGCACGCCGGTATCCGAAAGCCCGGTCTGGATGAAGTCGTTGTTGAAATTGTTCCAGGCGGCGTCGAGTTCCGCCACGGTATTGCCCCTGTTTATCACCATGGAGTTGAACTCCTCCATGCGGTTGGCCTTGGCCCAGTCCAGCCAGTTGCGTGTTCCCTCGTGCGCCCAGGTGCTGGCTTTAAGCATGAGGCCTATAGGCCCTGCGGCGGCGGGGACCAGCTTTTCCAGCATCTTCATTCCGATCTCGGATTTAAGGTTGGCCGGGTCGTAGTTGTCCACGATCTCCTGTACTAGCTGGTCCGAGGTTCCTTCCGCCACGCTGGTTATAAGTTTATCCAGGTAGTCGGGGTCCTTGAGGTTCCCGGCGTCGCTTTTTATCTTGTCCGAGATCACGTCGTAGACGGACTCGGTGAGGATATCCATGTCCGCGAAGGCGCGCGGCACGGAGAAGAACAGCAGGCCGGCTAATAATATAATTTTCATTCTTTCCTTATTAAAGCGGAAGGGACCGCCGCCGGTCCCTTCTTAGCCTGGATTAGAATTTTTTAACTCTAAAAGTTACGCTGAAGTTTCCGGCGGTCGGCAGCGAAACCGGCTCGACGCAGTAGAAATCCGAACTTTGAGCGAAGCAATAGGAGTTTCCCACTGCTGAAGGAACAATGTTCCCGGTAGAAGTATAACCGCTTAAGTTCGTTACCTCAGAGGCGGTCAGTTCGGAGAGTGGGCCCGTGAATTCCTTGGCCTGGAGGGTGACGTAGTATCCTATCCCATTTGCTGCTTCATAAAACCAGACATCATAGTTGGGGCCGCACGCTTTTGCCCCGGTGGCAAACTTGTATGCCGGGGCATTCGTCCCGGTACAGTTGATCGTTACCAGGGTCCCGGTCCCCATTGCTCCGCTGTCGTCGATGACCAGGCCTTCCCCCCCGCCTATCACGGTGCCGGTGGCCACGTTCTCGGCGTCGGACAGACCGAACATCAGCGGCTGCTTCATGCTGAAGAGGGACAGTTTTCCCTCGCTGGATTCGAAGACGAACTCGGTGCTGCCGGTGTCGGAGGCAGGGGCCCCCGTCTTGTTGACTATTACCATGCGGCTGAAGGTCACGGAGACGAAGATCCTCCCCTGCGCGCCGGCGGAGATGTTGTTTATGGTGTAGCGGAGATTTATCGAACTGAGCGCGTCGAAATCGCGCTTCACGGCGCGCTCGAGTATGGCTTTGTCTCCGGCGAAATTCTCGCCCACATAAGACATGAACTTCGCGAGGTTCTCGTTATTGTAGGCCGCGAACATCGCGTCCAGGGTTTCCTTCACCTTGGCCTGGATGTTCTCGTCGGAAAGCGAGATCTCTTTGCGGGTCTCGTCCACTTTGTTCGTCTTGCCGGCGGTATCGGTCACTTCGACCAGCATCGCGTAGGTCTTGCCCTGCTCCGGCTTGAACGAGTATTCGAAAGTCCCGTTGTCGGCGAACTTGACGTCCGTCCAGGTGGCCTTGTCGTCCAGGCTGATCCTGACGGAGCCGACGCCGCCCTTGCCCACGGCGGCTTTGCCGGTTATCTTCACCAGCCCGTCCGTGCCGAGGGTTTCCTTGAAGATCTTTATCTTCGGGCCGGTCTCGTCGGCCGAGATCTTGTTCACGTAAAGGTATTTGAGCCCCACTTCCTCGTTGGCTTTGCCGAAGATCCACCACTTGGCGTCCGCGGCGGCCGACAGCGAGATCAGCGCGGCCAGGATGAGAAGTAATTTTTTCATATCGTTAGTCTCCCTCTTTATGTCCCTAGAACGAAGTGTTGAGCCCGACCGTCACGCTCTTCTCGCGGAAGTTGCGGGACGTGGTGGTGAAAGCGTAGTCGTTGAAGCCGGCGCGCAGGAAGATGGTGGAGTCGTTGAGCTTCGCCACCAGCTTCGGGCGCCAGTAGGCGGAGAGCGCGGCGAAGAACTTGTCGGTATCGTCGGAGGTCGATTCCGACTTGCGCAGCATATTGGACCCGAAGCGCAGGTCGCCCGTCAGGTTCGCGTCCGGGGCTTCTACGCCCAGCCCGAGCGAATATTCGTAGAGCTTGTCGGTGGTCTCCGCCAGCTCGTCCCGCGAGTACCAGGTGCCGAGGTTGACGGAAGGCTTGAGCACGACCGCGCCCGCCTGGTGGCGGGAGTTCAGGGAAGTGTTGAAGTTTAATTCCCTGGCGTCGCGCACTGCGGTCTTGGTCCTGTATAGCGTGTAGCCCAGGTTGGTGTCCGAATCCAGCTGGCCGAGCCGGTCGCGGTAGTTCGCGTTCATGTAATGGTCCGCCCCGCTTGAGCCGCCGCCGTACTTGCGGTCGAACTTGTATGAAAGGTCGGCGAAGGAATAAGGCCGGGAGGCGAAAGGTTTCTTTATCGCGGCCGAGACCTCCGGCTTCCAGTTGCTGGTGGTCCCCGAGGGTTTGGACGCGTCGAGGTTGTCGCGGTACCAGAGCAGGCCGGAGGTGAAGGTGACCTGCTTCGTGTACTTGTAGCGCCAGCGGGTCTTCATTTTGCGCCGGTCCGGGCTGGCGGAGCCGAGCGCCGAGAAAAAGTCCGGTTCGACGTTCTCGTATTCGAAGGAAACGCGGCTGGGGTCCGCGTCGCCTACGAGCTCGAAGCGCGAGGCGTTCCCTTTTGAGGAGATCCTGGCGGTTCCGGCCGAGGGTGAAAGTTTCGAGTCGGAGGCGGAGTATTCCCCCGCCGCGCTGAGCCCCGCCATAGGTATATAGTTGAAGTCCAGGGTGTAGTTTTTTGCGTCGTAGAGCGGGTCGGCGGCGCTTACCCGCCCGGTGTCCTTGGCGGACACCGCGCTGACGCCGGCCCAGAGGTCGCCGTTGAAGTTCTCCTTCACGCGCAGGCCCGCCGCCTGCCGGTCGATCGTGCGCGTAAGCGGGTCTTTCCAGACGGAATCCCAGCGCGGATAAGCCCAGCCGAAGACGCCGGTAACTTCCGGCAGCCTGGTGTTCTCTTTAAGGAAGCGGTAGGAGGCGCCTTTCAGCGAAGTGGCCAGCGCGTACTGCGAGAAGGATTCGAACACGTCGCCGACGGTCACAGTGTGGACGTTATTGGTGGCGCGGCCCTGTATATTGGTAAGGGAGACCTTTTTTACATCGTTGCGGAAGTCGTCGGTGGCTTTGCCGCCCACGGTGTAGTTATAGTTCCAGGCGCCCTTCGTCCCGCTGCCGTATAAGTTGAGGACTTCCAGGTAGTTCAGGCCTTTGGTCAGCGACGAGGCGTCTTTGCCCGCGCCTTTGATCTCGTTGCTGGTCACGGAAAATTCGTTGGAAGCGTGGAATTCGCTCTGCGCCCCCGCCGGTATACAGGATAGCGCAAGGCAGATCAATATCGCTGTTTTTTTCATGCTGTTGACCCCGTCCCTTTCTTTGTTGTTTCCCAAACTATGGAAAAGATTACCAAAATACAGAGGCTCTTTCAAACTTCATGGACCAGCTTAAATTTGTTATCATTTTATTCGAGCGAAAATAGCAGAACGGAGCATGCGACATGAGCCAGAATAAAATTTACGCCAATAAAATTGCCGCCTTCCTTAATAAAGAGCCACGCGACTTCACCCGCCCCGACCTGGTGAAATACATAAAAGCCCACGGCATCAAGATGGTCAACTTCCGCTACGCCGCCGGGGACGGCCGCCTCAAGACCCTGAATTTCATTATTAACGACGAGAAATACCTGGACCGGATCCTTTCCGCCGGCGAGCGGGTGGACGGCTCCAGCCTGTTCAAGAGCATAGACGCCGGCTCGAGCGACCTCTACGTGATGCCGCGCTACCGCACGGCCTTCGTCAATCCTTTCTCGCAGGTCCCCTCCATAGACATCCTCTGCTCTTTCTATACTCCCGACGGAAAGCCTTTCGCCAGCGCGCCCGCCGAGGTGCTGCGCCGCTCCGAAGAGGAGTTCAAGAAAGTCTCGGGCTTCAATTTCCACGCGATGGGCGAGCTCGAGTATTATGTCATCTCCCCCAAGAACCTGCTTTACCCGACGGCCACCCAGAAGGGCTACCATGAGTCCTATCCCTTCTCGAAGTGGGAGGGCCTGCGCACCGAGGCCATGGCCGCGATCGCCGAGGCCGGGGGCCGCATCAAGTACGGCCACTCCGAGGTCGGCTTTATCCGCACCGAAGAGTCCGAGATGGCCCAGCAGGAGATAGAGTTCCTGCCGGTGCCCGCTTCCGAGGCCGCCGACCAGCTGGCCGTGGCCAAATGGATGCTCTCCGGGATAGGCCATAAATACGGGGTGGTCATCTCTTTCGCCCCCAAGATCTCCATCGGGCACGCCGGCTCCGGCCTGCACGTGCACACCTGCCTGTTCAAGAACGGGAAGAACGCGATGATAGACAAGAGCGGCCTTTCCTCGCCGGCGCGCAAGCTCATCGCCGGCTTCCTCGAGCTCGCCGGGCCGATGACGGCCTTCGGCAACACGGTGCCCACCTCGTATTTCCGCCTGGTGCCGCACCAGGAAGCCCCCATCAACGTCTGCTGGGCCTACCGCAACCGCTCGGCGCTGGTGCGCATCCCGCTCGGCTGGCTGAACGCCGCCGGCATGGTCAGGGACGCCAACCCCGGCTCCGCGCCCGCGAACGTGGAGCACAACCAGACCGTGGAGTTCCGCAGCGCCGACGGCTCGGCCAATCTCCACTTCCTCATGGCCGGCCTCTGCGTCGCCGCGCGCCGCGGTTTCGAGCGCAAGGACGCGCTGGCTTTCGCCGACAAGTATTTCGTGGACAAGAACATCTATCACAAGGAGCACGCCGGGCTCACCGAAAAGCTGCCCAAGCTCCCCTCTTCCTGCTGGGCGTCGGCCGAGGCGCTCGAAAAGAGCCGCGGCATTTTCGAAGCCCGGGACGTCTTCACCCCCCAGGTCATAGACGGCGTGATAAAGCGCCTGAAAGCCTACGACGACCGCAGCCTGAGCGAGCGTCTCTACGGCAAGGAAGAAGAAATTAAAAAGCTCGTGGAAGAGTACCTTTACTGCTGATGACGCCCGCCGAACCTAAAGCGGCGAGGCCGAAGTGGCTGCTGCCGGCCGCGTCGCTGGCGGCCGCCCTGCTGTTCAGCCTCGGCGCCGGCCTGCTCCTGAGCCGGCACGGCGAGTGGTTCCGCCCCGCTGAAAAGGATTTCCGCGTTTCCACCGGGACCTTCACCGGCCCGCTCGACGAAGTCTTTAAAGCCGAGGGAGTGGGCGATTCCGACAGGAACCGCATTTCGCAGTCTCTTTCCTCCGCGATCAACCTGCGCCGCCTGCGCCTGGAAGATTCCTACAGTCTGGTCATGTCCACCTGGGGCGCGTTCCGGTCCCTCGTGGTGACCAAGGACCTCAACACCTATCAGGTCCTTCCGTCTACCGCCGGCAGGTTCTCCCTGGTGGTGGAACCCGTGAAGGTCGAGTCGGCCTCTTCCACGGCCTCCGGCGTCATCTCCTCCTCTCTCTGGGAATCCATGACCGCCGCCGGGATCCCGCCCGCCGTGATCCTGGATTATTCGGACGCCTTCTCCTGGTCTATCGACTTTCTGACAGAAGTCCGGGAGGGCGACCGCTGGGCGCTGGCCTGGAGCTATAAAAAAGATCCTTCGGGGAAGATCATCTCCCCCCAGGTGATCGCGGGCCGCTACGAAGGCGCGGAGACCGGCCGCAAGACCGCCGCCGCGTACCAGGGCGGTTATTACGACGAGAAGGGAGACTCGCTGCGGAGCATGTTCCTGCGCGCGCCGCTGCACTACCGGCGCATCTCCTCCTATTTTACCGGCCGCCGCTACCACCCGATCCTTAAATATTTCAGGGCCCATTACGGCATAGATTACGCCGCCCCGTCGGGTACCCCGGTTTCCGCCGTCGCCGACGGCACGGTCACCTTCTCGGGGTGGAAGGGCGGCAACGGTAATTTCGTGGTCCTGCGGCACGCCGCGGGCTACGAGAGTTCTTACGGGCACCTCTCGCGCTACGCCCGCGGGATAAAAAGAGGGAAGCGCGTGAGCCAGGGGGACGTGATCGCCTATGTCGGCTCGACCGGCCTTTCCAGCGGGCCGCACCTGGATTTCCGCGTGAAGCTCAACGGCACGCCTCTGAATTTCCTCAAAATAAAATACCGCTCAAGCGGGGGCTTGGGCGGCAAGGCCAGAGAGGCGGTGATCGCGGCTATAAAGGCGCTGCCCGCGAGCTGAGCGGGGCGGAGCTTCTGTTTCCCCGGTTCAGCGCAGGAACTTCCACAGGTCCATGGCCATCGGGATCATCTCGACGGCGATAAGTACGATTATTATTATTTCCAGCCAGTGGCTGCGGCGGGTATTCACTTCGCCGTGGAGTATCTGGCTTATCTGCGCCAGGGTCTCCATCTTGCGCGAAATGCTCTTGCGCCAGTCGTCGAAATGGAACTCCAGCGCCGAGGCCCTGAAGACCACGGCCAGGTAGGGGTCGCCGACCGTCTTCAGCGAGTTCTCGACGCGCCCGAGGAATTCCGAGAACTCCATGTATTTGTGGCTGGAATCCTCGGCGATGTCGGCGTAAAAATTCTTGAAAATGTTGGCCACGCTTTCAGGCTTCTGGTCCATGGCGTCGTACAGCTCGTCGAGCTTGCGGCCCAGCATTTCGTCGTAGTAGCGGAACTCCAGGAGGTGCGTCAGGGAGAATTCCAGCACGTCCGCCACGTCGCGCTGGCCTTCCGGCTCTATCAGCAGGGCGGAGTTCCAGTCGATTATCGCCAGGTCGGAGCTGGAATACTGGATCGCGCTCTCCACCAGGAAATTGCGGTGCTCGTCGACCAGGTGCTCCTTGTCCTCCGCCAGGATCAGCGCCGCCACGTCCACTTTCTGTATGAATTCCCGCGGGTTGCCGGAGCCGTCCGCCTTCTCGATTATGTAGGTGATGTAGTCCTCGTAGATCTCCCAGTCGGCCGGGTCCTTTACGGCCGTCATGATGCGCTTCTTGAGGGCGTTCTTTCGCGAGCTGGCCAGCAGTTCCACACCGTCGGAGGCTTCCAGTTCCGCGGCCATCCGCACAAGGCGCTCCCACTCCGTCCCCGGAGGGATAGTCAGCTCCAGCGTGACCGAGATGACGCCGTAGTTCCAGATGCGGGCGAAGATCCTGACCGGGTACTTTCCGGAAGGCAGGTCCAGTATTTCCTCCCCGAGGTCGGCCTTGAGCGGGGATTCCTTTATGATGATGGCTTTGCGGGTGTCGGTGGGAAATTTAAGGCGCGGGCCCTTGGCGTCCTCGCTCAGCAGCTGCTCGGCGCGGACAAGGAAGATCTCCCCGGCTATGTCGAAGACCCGGTGGACCAGTATGCTGCCTTTTTGTATAGCCGTGGACATTCTGTGGCTCCGGCCGCCCGGGGTGTTCCCCCCGGTCCGGCGCTAGACTTTACTTTTTTTCCAGGACCGCTTCCACCGCTTTTATGATGGAGGAGTCGTATTCCGGGTCGTAGCCTTCCCATACGTCGTAGATCTCGTGCTGCCTGTTGAGAACGTAGATGTAGGGCACGCCCTGGGTCCGGTAATGGCGCGAGATCTCGCTGCCGCCGTACGCTAGCGGGAAGGTCACGCCCAGGTCGGCGGCGAAATTAAGCGCGGCCCGCGGGCTGTTCTGGATGCAGATCCCGACCACGCCGAGGCCTTTCGGGACGTAGGCGGCCGAGACCTTCTGTATGAAAGGGGCGGCCTTGCGGCAGTAGGGACAGGTCTCGGTGAAGAACATCACGACCACCGGTTTCCCGGCGTAGGAGGCCAGGTCGATCTCGCCGCCCGCGGCGTTCTTCAGCCTGAAGTAAGTGTCTTTTTTCGCGTAGCCGGGGATAGTCTTCTCGCCGGAAGCCGCGACCTGTTTTTCAGCCTGGTCTACGGGCTGCTCTTTCTTGCCGCAGGCGGCCAGTACGAACAGGACGGACGTCAGGGCCAGTAGGGATCTTTTCATGTGCTCTCCTTGATGGAAACTAGAAACCAGCTTGCCGGGACCTCGCTTGGCCGGCCTCTTACTATTTTATTACTTTTCTGAGCTCGTCCAAAATAAAATTGGCCGCGCAGGCCCTTATGAACTGGCGCGTGCCGCGGAATTGCCGGCGGAAAACTTCGCTCCCGCGCGGTCCCGCCAGCCCGAAATAAACCAGGCCGACGGGTTTTTCGCCTGTCCCCCCGTCGGGGCCCGCTATGCCGGTGACCGAAAAGGCGTAATCGCTGCCGAAAACTTTTTTCGCGCCGGCGGCCATCTCGCGCGCGCATTCGGGCGAGACCGCGCCGTGTTTTTTCAGCGTGCCGGGCTTTACGCCGAGCAGCCTGGTCTTGGCCGCGTTGGAATAGACCACGGCGCCGCCGAGGAAATACGCGGAACTGCCGGGGATGTCCGTTATCAGCTGCGCCGCCAGGCCGCCGGTGCAGGATTCAGCGGCGGCCAAAGTCTTTCCCCGCGCCTTGAGTTTTTCTCCCGCGGCGGAAGCGAGGGTATCTTCGCCTTCCCCGTAAAGTTTGCCGCCCAGCGCTTTGCGGCAGGCCGCCCCCGCCCTCCCGATCATCCCCCCGCTGTCGTCTCCGGACAGCCGGAACTCCACCGTGCCCGGCCCGGCCAGTATCGTGAAGGCCGCCTTAGGGAAGCGGCGCATTACGGGGCGCAGCAATTGTTCGGCCTGGGTTTCCCAGAGGCCCGCTATTTTAAGTTTAAGCTGCCGTACCGGCGGCCGTTTGAAAAAAGAAGTTATCTCCGCGTTCAGGAAGCCGGGGAACATCGGTTCCCATTCTTTGCGCGGCCCGGGCAGCAGCACCAGCATTTTGCGTCCCCGGGTTATGACCTGGCCGGGAGCCGTGCCGTTGCTGTTCTCGAGCGGCTTGGCGCCTTCCACCAGGAGGCATTGATTCCTGAAATTCGGCGGGAGCTTCTTTAGTTTGTAATTGAACGCGAGGATCTGCGCGCAGCTTTTCGAGTGGACCAGCCGCCGTCCCAGCATCCCGGCCGCCGCCTGCCGCGTGAGGTCGTCAAAAGTGGGGCCCAGGCCTCCGCAGGCCAGGACCAGGTCCGCGCGCCCCAGCGCGCCCTTGAGGGCATCCTGTATCTGCGGCAGGCTGTCCCCGCAGGATTGTTCCCTGGTTATGGTAAAACCGAGCGGCGCCAGGCGCTCGCTGAAAAGCGGCACGTAAAGGTTAAGTTTCCCGCTGAGCAGTTCCGAGCCGGTGCAGACGATTTCGCATTTCCCGATTTCCATGCCAAAAGATTAGCATAAACCCGCAGCCGCCATAAAGTCCGCGGCGGGGCGGCGGGCCGGCCGGCCTTCATATTTGACACGAGGTGGCGGATTTGGTAGTTTTGAATTTCAGGGGCCCGCCGGGAGGCCGTTATAACGGAGAATATTATGATAAACGATACGCTTTCCAAAATTGAATCGGCGATAGCCAAGGTCCAGGCCGGGAACTCCAGCGAAAAGGCCGAGCTGGTGGCGCTCCTGAAGAAACTTAAGTCCGAGCTTGCCTCCCTGCCGGACTCCCGCATAGACGACGTGCGCAGCGTCGGCTATTTCACGGAAGCCGCGGCCCATGAGGCGACGCGCGAGAACGCCAGCGTTCAGCTGAAGAATCTTTCCATCTCCGGCATCTCCTACGCCGTGAAGGGCTTCGAGGTCTCGCACCCCGAGCTGGTTTCGGTGGCCAACGAGATCTGCATGATATTGTCCAGGATGGGGATATAGCGGGAAAGGACGAGGCGGTCAGGGACCGGCCGCCAGATGACCAGGCATGAACTTCCGCCGGCCGCGCTCGCCGGAGAACCTCCAAAAGCTAAAAAAATACCGCACAGGCTGGAAAACCACGGCCAGACCAGGATCGACGATTATTACTGGCTGAAAGACCGCGTGGATCCGGAGGTCGCGGCTTACCTTAAGGCCGAGAACGACTATGCCGCGGCGGCGATGAAGCACGCCGGGAAGCTGCGGCAGTCGCTCTTCAGGGAGCTGAAGGGGCGCATAAAAGAGGACGACTCCACGGTCCCCTTTAAATACGGGGATTATTTCTACTATAAAACTTTCCGGAAGGGCCTGGAATACCCGGTCTATGTCCGCAAAAAAGGCTCCCCCGACGCAGCCGAGGAAGTGCTGCTGGACGTGAACGAGGTCGCCAGGGGCAGGTCCTTCTGCCAGGTTAATTTCCCCGCTGTCCGTCCCGACCATAAGATGATAGCCTACGCCGTGGATACGGGCGGACGGCGCTTTTACGATATCTATTTCAAGGACCTCGTCACCGGTGAACTTCGCCCCGACAAGATCGGGAACGTCGCAGGCAACATGGCCTGGGCGAACGATAACCGGACGCTCCTGTACGTTAAGCAGGACCCGGAAACGCTGCGCTGGGAGCGCGTCCTCTCCCACAGGCCCGGGCGCAAAAAGGATCCCGAGGTTTACTTCGAGGCGGACGAGGCGTTCGAGGTAAGCCTGGAAAGGTCCAACACTGAGAAATACATTTTCCTGCGCTCAGGTTCCACGCTCTCCACCGAGTACCGTCTTGTGGACTCCTGCAGGCCGTCGGAGCCCCCTTCCGTTTTCCAGGCGCGGCAGCCGGAGCTGGAGTACGACATCGAGGACGGCGGCGACAAATTCTTCGTGCTGCACAACGGGAACGCCCGCAATTTCAAAGTTTCCGTCTGTCCCCATTCGCATACGTCCAGGCCCTACTGGTCCGACCTGGTCCCCCACCGCGAAGACACCCTGGTGGAATACATGGATGTCTTCGAGAACTGGTTCGTCCTGAAAGAGCGCAGCGAGGCGCAGGGCGGACTTCACGTCTTCAGCCGCTCAGGCGGCGGTAACAGCCTGATCCGCTTCGACGAGCAGGCGTATATGACGGACCTGGGCGATAATTTCGAATACAGGACGGACAAGCTGCGCGTCACCTACGAGTCCCTGACCACGCCCGATTCCGTCTACGACGTCGACTTCGGAACGGGCGAGAAAAAGCTGATGAAGAGGCAGGAGGTGCCGGGCGGCTTCAAGCCGGAGGATTACGTCTCGGAGCGCCTGTGGTTCGCCGCGCGCGACGGCGAGAAAGTGCCGGTCTCGCTCGTGTATAAAAAGGGCGTCAGGCTGGACAGCGGGAAGAACCCGGTCCATATCTATTCCTACGGTTCCTATGGCGCCAGCTCCGACCCGGACTTCAGCTCCGCCAGGCTCTCCCTGCTGGACCGGGGTTTTATCTGCGCTATCCCGCATATCAGGGGCGGCTCCGAGATGGGCCGCCGCTGGTACGAGGAGGGCAGGCAGCTTAAGAAAAAGAACACTTTCTTCGATTTTATCGACGCGACCCGCTTCCTTATCTCGCGCGGCTGCACTTCCCCGGCCCACATCTACGCCGAGGGCGCTTCGGCCGGCGGCCTGCTGATGGGGGCCGTCGCCAACATGGCGCCGGAACTCTACCGCGGCATACTGGCCGCCGTCCCTTTCGTCGACGTCGTGACCACCATGCTGGACCCGGAGATCCCGCTGACGACCGGGGAATATGACGAATGGGGCAACCCGAACGTGAAAGAATATTACGACTACATGCTTTCCTATTCCCCCTACGACAACGTCGAACGCAAGGCCTATCCCAATATGCTCATCATCGCCGGGCTTAACGATTCGCAGGTCCAGTACTGGGAGCCGGCCAAGTGGGCGGCCAAGCTGCGGGCTATGAAAACGGACAAGAACCTGCTGCTCCTGAAAACCGACATGGATACCGGCCACGGCGGGAAGTCCGGCCGCTTCGAGTCCCTCAAGCTTACGGCTTTCGAATACGCCTTCATCCTGGACCTCGAGGGGATCAAAAAATGAAACTTTCCGATGTGAAACGCCGCAACCGCTTCATAGGCATCATAGCCGCGGCCATCCTCTTCCAGACCGCGGGCCTGGACCCGCTCCTGCGCCGCATCGGCGGGGTCCTCTTTTCCTTTATAGTCATGGTAGCCCTTTTCTTCCTCTTCCCCATGGTCATAGAATACCTCGAGCGCAAATTCGTCAAATAAGCACCGCGAGAAGCGAAGTCGGGGCCTGCCAGTGGCATTAGTCCATAGGGTTCGGGGTCCTGCCGCCCGAACCGGCTTTCCGGTCCAGCCGCTCCACCCATCCCCTGCTAGGAAGGCGAGATGCGAAGGGGTTCGGGGGCCTACCGCAGGGGCCAGAACGCAAAACCGGCGTCGCGCACACCGTGCGCGCGCCTGCATCTCACTGCGGTGGCCTTCGGCCACCCGGACTCGGCGCTTACGCAAGCCTCGTCCTCCGAGGAGCTTTTGCTAACCTGGCCCCTGCGGTCTCCCCCTCCACAACGGGTTGCGAGTTTACTTATGGTTGCTGGCGGAGACCGTTGGGGCCGGGTTAGCAAAACCCTGCCGGAGGTCCGAGCTTGCGTAAGCGCGAGGACCGAGGCGGGGAAGGGCGAGCACGGTGTGCGAGACCCTGTTTTTGCGTTCCGGCCCCAACGGTAGGCCGCCTGCGAGCACATGAGTCTGGCAATTGGTCTAAATACCTGCAGTTCCCCCTTCCTTTATATTATTGCCCCTGCGGCCCGCCATTTTGTATCATAAGGATAGCCCTCCAAAGGGCTAACCCCGCACCCGCGGGCCCGATAGTCTAAAAGTCAACAGGAGCCAAATACTATGCCCAAGACGGCTGTAAAATCCAAAGTTAAAGCATCTTCCGTTAAAATTTCCAAAAAAGTAACCTACTTCTTCGGCGGCGGCAAGGCCGAAGGCAAAGCCTCTATGAAGAACCTGCTCGGCGGCAAAGGCGCCAATCTCGCCGAGATGGCCGGCCACCCCGACCTGCGCCTGCCCGTTCCCCCGGGCTTCACGCTCACCACTGAAATTTGCACCTACTACTGGGCCAACAAGCGCTCCTACCCGAAGGGCCTCACGCAGGACGTCGAAAAGAACCTGCGCAAGGTCGAAGAGATCACCGGCAAGAAGTTCGGCGACGTCAACAACCCTCTCCTCGTCTCCGTGCGCTCCGGCGCCCGCTCCTCCATGCCCGGCATGATGGAGACCATCCTTAACTGCGGTCTCACCACCGAGACCATCCCGGGCCTGATAAAGCTCACCAACAACGCCCGCTTCGTTTACGACTCCTACCGCCGCCTGATCATGATGTACTCCGACGTCGTCATGGAAAAGGCCGCCGGCATCGAGCCCGCCGACGACCAGGGCATCCGCAAGCAGCTTGAGCGCATCATGCACGACATGAAAACCAAGCGCGGCGCCAAGTCCGACACCGACCTTACCGCCGAGGACCTGAAGGAACTGTCCGGCCTGTTCAAAGCCAAGGTCAAGGAAGTCCTGAAAAAAGAATTCCCCGACAACCACATGGACCAGCTGTGGGGCTCCATCGGCGCCGTGTTCGCGTCCTGGATGGGCAAGCGCGCCGTCTCCTACCGCCGCATCGAAGGCATCCCCGCCGAGTGGGGCACAGCCGTCAACGTGCAGGCCATGGTGTTCGGCAACATGGGCGAGAACTCCTCCACCGGCGTGGGCTTCACCCGCAACCCCGGCACCGGCGAGAACGCCTTCTTCGGCGAGTTCCTCGAGAACGCGCAGGGCGAGGACGTGGTGGCCGGCATCCGCACCCCCCACCCCATCAACGAATCCAGCCGCAACGAGCAGTCCAAGAGCCTCATGTCCCTGGAACAGCTTATGCCCGCGGCCTATAAAGAGCTGGCCGCCATCCGCGCCAAGCTGGAAAAACATTACCACGACATGCTCGACATCGAGTTCACCATCGAGAACGGCCGGCTGTGGATGCTCCAGTGCCGCGTCGGCAAGCGCAACGGCCTGGCCGCCGTGCGCATGGCCCTCGACATGCAGAAGGAGAAGCTCGCCACCAAGGAAGAGGCCGTAATGCGCGTCTCGCCCGACCAGCTCGACGAGCTGCTGCACCCCATCCTCGACCCCAAGATGGAACTCTCCACCAAACCCCTCGGCAAAGGCCTTCCGGCCGGCCCCGGCGGCGCCGTCGGTATGATAGTTTTCACGGCCGAAGAAGCCGTTAAGTGGAAGAAGGAAGGCAAGAACGTCATCCTCGTCCGCGAAGAGACCAACCCCGAAGACGTAGAAGGCATGAGGGCGGCGGAAGCCATCCTCACCGCCCGCGGCGGCATGACCTCTCACGCGGCCCTCGTGGCCCGCGGCTGGGGCAAGTGCTGCGTGGTGGGCTGCGCCGACGTGAAGATCGACCTGAAGGCCAAGACCCTCAGCCTCGGCGGCTCGGTGCTCAAGGAAGGAGAATGGATCTCCCTCAACGGTTCCCGCGGCTTCGTCTACACCGGCAAGATGTCCCTGGTGGAGCCCGGCGCGGTTACGATGGCGATGCTCCAGGACTTCCTCAAGTTCTGCAATTCCATCCGCGCGCTTAAAGTGTGGACCAACGCCGACACCCCTTCCGATTCCGCCCAGGCCCGCCTGTACGGCGCCGAGGGTATCGGCCTTTTCCGCATCGAGCATATGTTCTACGGCAAAGGCTCCGACGCGGCGCTGTTCTGCCTGCGCAAGATGATCATGTCGAAGAACCTCGAGGAGCGCAAGGCCGCGCTCAACGACCTGTTCCCGTACATGAAGGCCAGCATCAAGGACACGCTGAAAGTGATGGAAGGCTTCCACGTGACGATCCGCCTGATGGATCCCCCCCTCCACGAGTTCGTGCCGCAGCAGAAGGCGAAACTCGAAGAGCTGGGCAAAGCCCTGGGCATCTCCTACGAGGAACTCTCTACCCGCGCCAGCGCGCTGCACGAGTCCAATCCCATGATGGGCCACCGCGGCGTGCGCCTCGGCATCACCTATCCCGAGATCACCGAGATGGAAGCCCGCGCCATCTTCGAGGCCGCCGCCGAACTGCAGAAGGACGGCATTAAGGTGTTCCCCGACATCATGATCCCCGTGGTCTCCCTCGAGAACGAGGTGAAGAACCAGTCCGAGATCATCCACCGCGTCTACGGCGAGGTTATGAAGCAGCATGGCGTGAAGGTAAAGTACATGGTCGGCACCATGATCGAGATACCCCGCGCCTGCCTGATGGCCGGCAAGCTCGCCGAGACCATGGAGTTCTTCTCCTTCGGCACCAACGACCTCACCCAGATGACCTTCGGCTACTCCCGCGACGACTCCGGTCCCTTCCTGAACGACTACGTCAAGAAAGGCATCATCCCCGTGGACCCTTTCCAGACGATCGACCAGGACGGCGTCGGCGAACTGATAAAGATCACCGTCGAGCGCGGCCGCAAGACCCGCAAAGACATGAAGATCGGCATCTGCGGCGAGCAGGGCGGCGAGCCGGCCTCGGTCGCGTTCTGCCACAAGGTGGGCCTGACCTACGTGTCCTGCTCCCCGTTCCGCGTGCCCATAGCCATCCTGTCCGCGGCGCAGTCCCAGATCAGGAATCCGCGGAAGAACAAGTAAGTGCGTCGACGGAAATACAAGTACTTCCCGATGGTCATTTCCGCCCCCTCGGGGGGCGGAAAGACCGTCGTTCGTTCGGGCCTGCTGAAACTGGACAAGCGTTTCGACTTCAGCGTGACCTGCACGACGAGGGCCCGGCGCCCCGGCGAAGTGGACGGCAAAGATTACTATTTCGTTACCGAGGAACAGTTCGCGAAGCTCAGGAAGGAAGGCAAGTTGCTCGAGTGGGCGGTGGTGCACGGCAATTACTACGGCACCCCGGTCAAATCCGTGATCGACGTGCTTGAGAAAGGCCGCATCCCGGTGATGACCATCGACGTGAAGGGCGCGCGCTCGGTAAAGCGGCTCTTCCCGGAGGCGGTGACCGTGTTCCTGCTGCCGCCGGACCTGAAGACGCTGGTGCAGCGCCTGCGCGGCCGCGGCGAGGCCCCCGAGAACGTGTCCGTAAGGCTGGAGACGGCCCGGTCCGAGATCAAGGTCGCTTCCAGTTTCGATTACCTTGTTATCAACGACAAACTGCCGGAAGCCGTGCGCGAAGTAGCCGCCATCGCGGAGCTTGAAACTCGCAAGACGGGCCGCAACCTGGACAAAGTAAAGGCTTTCGGTAAGCAGTTGGGAAAGAGAAGCCGCAAGCCGCGGCAGCGGATTTAGGATTCACTGGAGGATACTATGACGACGCCTGTTAAAGTTGAAAAAGAAGCCGACCTGGAAAAACTTATCTCTGACTACGGCCCTTCCAAATACCTGGACATCGTGCGCGCCATGCAGTGGGCCCGCCACCTGCGCCGCCAGGAAGAGTTCCGCAACGTGCCGATGGCCGAGCTGATCGACCGCGCCCTTTTCGACGTGGTCAGCGGCAAGGTCAAGGTTCCCGAGATCGAAGAGTCCGTGAAGGCCGACCAGGCGATAGAGGAAAAGCTGGCCTCCAAGCGCTCCGACGAGCCCAGGAAACCCCGCGTTAAAGACGACAAGCCGGTAAAAGAAGCCGCTTAACCAATGAAGCGGGAGCTGGCCGAAGCGGCCAAAGACCTGGCCGCCTATATCAGGACCCTGGATGAAAATCTGGCCGAGCTCCCCCGCGGGGCGAAGGCCGGAGGCCAGGGTCCGGTTCTTTCCGTAAAGCCCTCCGCCTCCCCCGTTAAACCCGAACAGGCCCTCCCACCGGCCGCTAAAGAGCGCCCCCTCGATATGAATTCTCTCGCCGAAGAAGTGAAGAACTGCCGCAAATGCGGGCTGGGCTACGCCAGGCTCAACGCCGTTTTCGGCGTGGGCGATCAAAAAGCTAAAGTCGTTTTCGTGGGCGAGGGCCCCGGCTTCCAGGAAGACCACCAGGGCGAGCCCTTCGTGGGCCGCTCCGGCCAGCTCCTGGACAAGATACTTGAAACCGTGCTGGGCCTGAAGCGCTCCGACGTCTACATCGCCAATATCGTCAAGTGCCACCCCATGAAGAACCCGGAGACCCCGGAGGCCCACGGCAACGACCGTCCCCCGACCACCGAGGAAATGTCCGCCTGCCGCCCTTACCTGGAGGAGCAGCTGCGCTTCATAAAGCCGGCCTGCATCGTCACCCTGGGCTCAGTGCCCACCAAGGTGCTGTTGAACATCGACAAGGGCATCTCACTCGTGCGCGGCCACTGGTACGACTACCCTGTCGAGCTGTTCGGCCCGTCCAATCCCATAAAAGTTCTCCCCACTTACCACCCCGCGGCGCTGCTCCGCAACCCCAACCTGAAGCGCGACACCTGGGAAGACATGAAGATGCTCAAGTCCTTCCTCGAAACTGGTAAAATAAGTTAAGAGTGCCGTGGTTGAAGCGTGCCGGATGTTTAACGCTCCTGCCCCGCTGCGCCGATATCAATGCTGGCTGAAATTTCATTTCCCATACCGCTGCTGCGGACCTTTTATTATCTCCTGCCCGAAGAACTGGAGCTGAAGGCCGCCCCCGGCCTGCGCGTGCTGGCCCCGCTGGGCAAGCGCGAGGCCGTCGGCATGCTGATCCGCGTGCTGCCCGAGAAGGACGCGGACCTGACGAAATTCAAGGAGCTTAAAACGATAATCCGCCTGCTCGACGAGGAACCGCTGTTCCCCGAAGACGCGTTGGCGCTGTCGCGGTGGATCTCCGGGCGCTGGGGCTCTCCCCCCGGCCTTTGCCTGGGCGCTTTTTACGCCCATGCTCCGAAGGACTTCCCCGCGCCCTCCCAAACCCCGCAGCCCGGCCTGGCAGTTGCCCCGCCGGAACTACCCGAACTTGCAAAGATCGCTGAAGCCCTGTCCTCCGGCGCCGCCGGGGCCTACCTGCTGCGCCTCGCCCCGCTGGAGCGCCGAGAACTTGTCTACCCCGCCGTCTTTTCAGCCGCGCTCGGCGGCGACGCCCAGGGCCTGCTGCTGGTCCCGGACCTTGGTTTCATCCCCGCCCTCGCGGCGGCGCTGGAGCCCGTTTTCCCCGGCAGGATCGGCGTCTGGCACGCCAGGCTGACGCCCAAGAAACGCGCCGAAGCCTGGGCCGGGGCTTTCGACGGCAGATATAAAGTGGTGATAGCCACGCGCTCGGGGGTTTTCCTGGCTTTTAAGAACCTGCGCCTCGGCCTGATGGACGGCGAGCACGAGGAAATTTACAGGCAGGAGGAAGCCGAGCCGTTCTACCACGCGCGCGAAGTCCTGCTTAAGCGGATGAAAGCCCTGGGCGGACAGGCGGTGCTGGCCAGCCCCTGCCCTTCCATCGAAAGCTGGGGCGGCGCCGCTTCCGGAGAACTTACGCGGTTCGACGCCGTTCCCTCCGCGCCGGCCGCCGGGCCCGCCCCCGCGGTGCGGGTGCTGGACATGGCGCAATACCCGGGGGACATCCTTGCCCGGCCCCTGGCCGACAGCCTGCGCGGGGTGATCGCCTCCGGCGGGCAGGCGCTCCTCATCGCCGGCCGCAAAGGCTACGCTTCCCGCCTTTTCTGCGCCAACTGCGGCTGGATGAAGCGCTGCGGGACCTGCGGGCCAGGGATGACGCTGACCAAGACTTCCGACGGAGTCCAGCAGCTGCTTTGCCGGCGCTGCGGAAAAAAAGAGCCGAAACCCGAAACCTGCCCGAAGTGCGGCGGCAAGGTCTTCCGGGATTACGGCACGGGGACACAGAAGGCCCAGGAGGCGCTTTCAAAACTTCTGCCCACCGCCAAGATCGCCCGCTTCGACGGGGACGTGCTGCGCGGTTCACTGAAGACTATGCGCGCCCAGCTTGAAAGTTTTTCGAAAGGCGAGGCCGACGTCCTGGTGGGAACCCGCATCGCCCTGCGCGAGCTGGGCGCCCCCCGCCTGGCCCTTACGGCCTTCCTGGACGCGGATTCAGACCTCTCCAGCGCGGATTTCCGCGCCTCGGAGAAAGCCTTCCAGTCTTTCTACGGGGCCTGGCGCCTGCTGGGGTCCAAAGGCGAGCTTTTCATCCAGACCAGGGAAGCGGCGCATTACGTCTTCTCGCGGCTCGCCGAGATGGATTACCCCTCTTTCGCGGACGGCGAGCTGGCGGCCCGCAGGGATTTCTTCTATCCGCCTTTCTGCCATATCGTCAAGATCAGGTTCGCCTCCTTCGACCGGCGCGCGCTGGACGCCGCCGCGGCCGCATTCCTGAAGACCCTTTCTTTCCTTGGCGGCCCCGGGGACGCCAGCGAGATACTCGGGCCGGTCACCCACCCCGGCGAGGAAAAGCGCAAATTTCACAGCGAGTACTACCTGGTGAAGGCCGCGTCCGAGAAAGCCGCCATGCTCTGTCTTGAAAAAGCCCGCACGCTCCCGGAACGGCCCGGGGTCAAATATTTTATCGAGGCCGACCCGTACGGGTTTTATTAGCGCGCGCCGGGCCGCAAAAAATAATACAATTAACTTTATGAAGGCGAGAGGGAACGCAATGCCGATGAAATCTATATTTATAACGGGTCTTTTCTGCGCGCTGCTGGCCTCCGCTCCGGCCGCTTTCGCGCAGGAAGACGACGTGGACATGAGCCAGCAGGAATACCAGCAGATGATGAAGCAGTCCATGCAGTCCGGGAACTACAACCAGGGCCAGGCCCAGGTCCAATCCTGGGACGCCCGGCTGAAAGTGATCTCCGGCACCGTGATGGTGAAGACGGTGGAAGGCGACGAGTGGTCGAAGATCACCGGCGAAATGCCGCTGGACCCGAACGACGTGGTAAAAACCTCCGCCGACGGGATAGCCGAGCTCTATCTCGACGACAAGGGCGCGATCTCGCTCGGGCGCAACACCGAGCTGGAAATTTCCTCGCTGGAACAGGAGGATGCCGTTTTCACGCTTAACGTCGGCTCGCTGGTCGCGAAGGTGAAACATTTCCTAAGCGAGAAGATCAAAATGCAGGTGCGCACGCCGGCGGTGGTCTGCGCCATAAGGGGCACCGAATTCGCCGTGGAGTATTCGCAGATGGGCAAGGAGTCCTCCGTAGCCGTTTTTGACGAAGGGCGGGTGGCCGTGACCCAGGCCGACGATTCCGGAAGAGAGGCCCAGGAATACCTGCTGGAGAAGAATACCGAGATCAATTTCAGTCCCGATAAGAAACGCTACCGGCCCGGCCCGCTTTCCCGCATGAGCAGGTACCGCGGGGCGCTGGGGACGGTGCGCACGAGGCTCGCCGCTCTCAAGGGCTGGAGACCCAGGTCTTTCGCAAAGCGCGCGGAGCTGCGCAACCTGGCGCTCAAGCGCAAGATAATCCGCAGGCAGCTGAAGAGCGGGAAGGCCAGGCCCAAAGCCGCGGTCGGCGCGAAAAAACGGGCCGCCAAGGCCAGGGCCAGGCGGCAGCCGCCTCCCGAAGAGGAAGAATAGCGGTGCGGCTTTTTGTCGCCTCCTCTTTCGAGCCCGGCTTCGCGGAAAACCTCAAAGCCATCGCGGAGTACGCGCGGGCGAACGCGGAGATAGGCGCGGTGAAATGGGTGGAGCCGGGGAATTTTCACCTCACTTACGCTTTTCTCGGCGACCTGGACCAGTCCGCCGCAGCGGCGGCGGCAAAGGGCATACAGGCGGGGCTGGAAGGCGTTAAAGCTTTCAGGATCTCTTCCGGCGGTTTCGGCGTTTTCCCGTCCTCGCGGCGCCCTTCGGTGTTGTGGGTTGGAATAGACGAGGGCGCGGCCGAACTCCGCGGGCTGGCCGGGAAGCTGGCGGAAGGGCTGGCGGCGGCGGGACTGGTCTTCGAGAACCGCTTCGAGCCCCACGTGACGATCGGCCGGGTCAAGAGCGCCCTGCCCGAGAACTTTATCAGGCGGGCCGCCGGTTTCACGCAGGCCAAGAAGGCGGTAAGCGCCCTTTCTTCGGTCGAACTTATGGAGAGCGTGCTCACCCCCTCCGGGCCGGAGTACAGGACGATCCGTTCGATGAAACTTCTATGAGCAAACTGAAAACTATCGCGGCCGTTCTCGCCCTGGGGCTGCTCGTCCTTTCGCTTTATCTTTTCTGGCCCGGCGAGCCGGTCAAGGTTTCTATTCCCGAGGGCGCGGGCGCGGGCAAGGTCGCCGCGGAGCTTAAGCGGGAAGGCGTGATCTTAAGCGCTACCTGGTTCAGGCTGGTCGTGAAAGTCACCGGCACCGGCAAGCGCATAATGCCGGGAGAATACGCGCTGCGAAGGCATATGTCCGCGGAAGAGGCTCTCTGGAGGCTTACGCACAGCACCTACGTGACCAGCATCCGCGTCGTTATCCCCGAGGGCTGGCGCATGGAACAGATAGCCGAGCGGCTGGAGGCCAACGGCGTAACGCCGGCGGCGCAGTTCCTTGAACTGGCCCGCGCGCAGAAACTGGAAGGCTATCTTTTCCCCTCGACTTACCACCTTAAGAAAAATATGCCGCCACAGGAAGTTATAAATTTGCTAAAATCTGAATTCGACAGGCAGATAGTTCCGCTGTTCTCTAAAGGTTTTCCGCAGGGGCTGGATGAGCAAAAAACGCTCATAATCGCCTCGATAGTGGAGCGCGAGGCGATGGACGACAGCGAGCGCCCCCTGATAGCGGCGGTCTACATAAACCGCTACCGCAGGAGGATGCCGCTGGAAGCCGATCCGACCACGCAGTACGCGCTGGGCTACTGGAAGAAGGCCCTTACGTTCAAGGACCTGAAGTTCAAGTCGCCTTACAACACGTACGTGGTAGGCGGCCTGCCCCCGGGCCCTATCTGCAACCCGGGCTACAGCTCGATAGCCGCCACGCTGTCTCCCGCCAACCTGGACGCGCTGTACTTCGTGGCCGACAGGAAGGGAAAACATATTTTTAACTCTAATTTCGAGGATCACAAAAAAGCGAAACGTCGGGTAGAAGAAGCGGCAAAATCGGAACAGCAGTAAATTTGGGCGTGTAGCTCAGTTGGGAGAGCGCCCGCAGGGCGCTGGCGGCAGCAGCCGCCGAGCCCGAGTGAGCAACGAGGAGGTCGCAGGTTCGATCCCCTCAGCAGTTAAATAGATTTTGGGCGTGTAGCTCAGTTGGGAGAGCGCCTCGTTCGCAACGAGGAGGTCGCAGGTTCGATCCCTGTCACGTCCACCAGATTTGAAAAAGCGTTGTCACCCAGGGTTGCCTCGAACGAGGCGCTGGCGGCCAGCAGGCCGCCGAGCCCGAGTGAGCAACGAGGAGGTCGCAGGTTCGATCCCTGTCACGTCCACCAGTTTTTCAGTCATCCACCACCTCCGGGGGCACTACATGGCCGCAGATTATTTCCCTCTCAAAGAACAGACCCGCTTCGAATACAAGTTCACCAGCACCGAATTCGAAGGCGACGCCAAGGTCTATATCGACATCCTCGACGTCAAGAAGAAGACCGGCAAACTCGTCGCCAACGCCCGCATGATCTTCGAATTGCGCGACTCCCATACCACCGAATATACGATCACCCGCGATCCCAAATGGTTTACCACCGCCGACGGGGTGATAATCGGCGGCCGCCGCGAATTCCCCCTCCCCGTCAAGGAAGGCGCGAAATGGAACGAGTATACCGACACCAGCGAAGTGGTCTCCCTTTCCGATAAAGTCTCGATCAAAGCGGGCAAGTTCGCCAAGTGCATGAAAGTGGTGACCATGTTCGCCGGCGGCGACGGCGGCAAATCCGTGCGCTACTACGCCCCGGGCATCGGCTATATCCTCGAGGAGTACAACGGCGACGACAAGACCTGCGAGCTCGAACTCCTTGCCGTCTCCAAAGTTCCCGAAGAGAAGAAAAAAGGCAAGAAGTAACAACTAAGGACGACAACGTGGCGCTTCCAACCATACGTGAATTGCTTCATAGCGATGGCCCTAAAACAGGGGCCGTGGCCCGCGGCTGGATAAAAACCCGCCGCGACTCCAAAACGATGTCTTTCGCCGAGCTCAACGACGGCTCCTGCCGCGAAAGCCTGCAGGTGGTTTTCTCCGCCGAAAACGGGAATTTCGCGGACCTGCTCCCCTCCCTGGTGACCGGCGCGGCCGTGGAAATACAGGGCGACCTTATCGCTTCCCCCGCCGCCGGGCAGAAATACGAGCTGCAGGCCAGGCAGGTCAAACTCTACGGCGGCTGCGACCCGGAAAAGTACCCCATACAGAAGAAGAAGGCTTCCGACGAATTTCTGCGCACGGTAGCCCACCTGCGCCCGCGCACCAACAAGTACGCCGCGATGCTGCGCATCCGCGCCGAGCTGGCCTATTCGGTGCACAAGTATTTCCATGATAAGGGCTTTTTCTACGTTCATACGCCTATTATCACCTCCTCGGACGGCGAAGGCGCCGGCGAGATGTTCACGGCGACGACCCTGGACCTGTCCAACCCGCCCAGGACCGAGAAAGGCGACATCGATTTTTCCAAAGAGCTTTTAGGCAAAAAGACTTACCTGACGGTCACCGGCCAGCTGGAGGGCGAAAGCCTGGCGCTGGCGCTGGGCAAGATCTATACCTTCGGCCCCACCTTCCGGGCGGAGAATTCCAACACCTACCGCCACGCTTCCGAGTTCTGGATGATCGAGCCGGAGATGGCTTTCTACGAACTGGAAGACGACATGGAACTGGCCGAGGACTTCATAAAGTCCATAACCAAAAGCGTCCTGGAGAAATGCCCCTCCGATATCGAGCTTTTCGCCAAGTTCGTGGAACCGGCGCTGATGGACAACCTTAAGAACATCACCGGGAACAAGTTCGAACGCCTCGCTTACACCGACGCCGTGAAACTGCTCGAGCCTGAGAACGCCCGCTTCGACGTAAAAGTCAGCTGGGGCGTGGACCTGGCCTCGGAGCATGAGCGCTTCCTGGTCGAGCACTATTTTAAGAAGCCGGTCATCCTTTACAATAAGCCGAAGGAAGCCGCGGCCTTCTACATGAAGCTTAACGACGACGGCCGGACCGTGCGCGGGATGGACGTGCTGGTCCCCCGCATAGGCGAAGTGATCGGCGGCAGCGAGCGCGAGAACCGCCTGGACGTCCTTGAGAAGAAAATGGCGGACGCCGGCATAAACCCCGAAAGCTACTGGTGGTACATGGACCTGCGCCGCTACGGCAGCGTGCCGCATTCCGGCTTCGGCCTGGGGTTCGAGCGCATGATGATGCTGGTGACCGGTATCGCGAATATCCGCGACGTGACCGCGTTCCCCCGCGTGCCGGGCTACGCGGAATTCTGATCCCCCCCGACGTAAATGGAAAAGGCCGGACAACCTGTCCGGCCTTTTCCATTTATTCCGCCGGGTTCAGCGGCGCCGCTTGAGGGAAGCGAATACCCCCAGCGCCGCCAGCGCGGCGAAGATCCAGACCCCGGCCCCGAAAGCCCGCGCCAGGCCGTCTTGGTTTTCCGGCCCCAGGCGTACTTTTCCGATAAAAACCGAGAACAGGAGCATTACCACGGCCATGCTGAACATCTGCCCGGTGACGCGCATGGTGGCCAGCGCGGCCGAGGCTACGCTGTAATAGCGCTTTTCCACCGACCCCATCACCGCGTTGGTATTGGGCGACGAGAAGAGCGCCAGGCCGAACCCGAGCACGCACAGGCCGGCGATAATGCGCCAGAGCGGCAGTCCGCTTTCGGGGCCGGCGAACAGCAGTATCGCGGCGGCGGTCAGCGCCATGCCGGCCGAGGCTATGACCCCGGGGTCGCGGCGGTCCGAGAGGCGCCCCGCCCAGGGCGAGAAAGCCACCATGAACAGCGGCTGGAACACCAGCACAAAGCCGGCCTGCTTGGGCGTCATCCCTTTGGCGTACTGCAGGTAAAGGCTTAGCAGGAACCCGGAAGCGAAGCTGGCGCTGTAATTAAGGAATGCCGCCAGGTTGGAGAAAGCGAAGACCTTGTTCTCGATGAAAAGGCCGGCATTGAGTATCGGGTGGGGTATCCGCGTTTCGCGATAAAAGAAAAAGAACAGCGCCGCCGCTCCGGCCGCGGCCGAGAGCTGTCCGCGGGCGGTGGTTATCGCCGAGAGCCCGTACATCAGCGCCGCCAGGGCCGCAGCGTAGACGAGGGCGCCCGCAAGGTCGAATTTCTCGCCCTCCGCGCCCCTCCACTCCGCTCCCGCGAGTCCCGTTTTGACCAGGTACAGCACCAGCAGCCCTATCGGCACGTTGATAAGGAAAATAGCGCGCCAGGAGAGGTATTCTACCAGCAGCCCGCCGAGAGGCGGCCCCAGGGAGAGCCCGGTATAGACCGCGGCCGAAACCCAGCCTATGGCCTTGCCGCGCTTCTCGGGCGGGAAAACGGAGGTCAGGATGGCTACCGAGGTTCCGAAGACCATCGCGGACCCGACTCCCTGCAGGACCCGGGCCGTCAGCAGCTGGGCCTGGCTGGCGGCGAGGCCGCAGAGAAGCGAGGAAGCGGTGAATATTATGAAACCCAGGGTGAAGATCCTTTTCCTCCCGAAGATGTCCGCCGCCCGCCCCATCGGCACCAGCAGCGCGGCAGAGGACAGGAGGAAGGACAAGGACACCCAGCCCATCGCCATCGCGTCCAGGCCAAGCTCCGGGGCCATAGCCGGCAGGGCTACGTTCGTGGACGAGAGCATGAACGGCGTGGAGAAGGACGCCAGGACGGCTATCAGGAGCACGGTGTTCGGAGCGGCCATTCAGATATTCTATAATTTTAGATAAGCCGGGCACCTCCCGGCGCTATCGAAGGAGAAATATGGAACGCGAAAAAGCTTTGGAACTGCTCAGGACCTACGTCAAGAACGAGAATATGATCAAGCACTGCCTCGCCTCGGAGGCCGTTATGCGGGCTTTGGCCGCGCGGTTAGGGACTGACCCGGAGCTGTGGGGCCTGGCCGGGCTGCTTCACGACATCGACGTGGAACTTACAGCCGGGGACCTTACCCGCCATACGCATGAAGCCATCCGGATACTTAAGGAGAACGGCCTGCCCGAAAGCCTTATCGAGGCGGTGAAGATGCACAACGAGGCGGCCCACGGCGGGAAGAAGCGGGCGGACCTGTTTCACAACGCGCTGGCCGCGGCTGAAACCGTCACCGGCCTCATTACCGCGACCGCGCTGGTGTACCCGGACAGAAAGCTTTCGAGCGTGAAAGCCTCTTCCGTCACCAAGCGCATGAAAGACAAGCGCTTCGCCGCCTCCGTCGACCGGAGCATAATAATGGAATGCGAGGCCGTGGGGATTAAGCTGGAAGACTTCGTGGAACTTTCGCTGGGCGCGATGCGGGCCATAGCGCCGGAGCTGGGGCTGTAGCGGCCGTTCCCCCTCCCGCTCCGGCAGCGGGGCCGTAAAAAACCCGTCCGCTTTCGGCGGACGGGTTCTTTTATGGGTACCGGCGCTTCTTTTACTGGAAGAAGTACATGTTGACGAAGTAGTTCAGCTTGGTGCCGGTGAATTCGATCGGGGTCTCCAGCTTGTAGGTCTTGGAGGCGATGAATTCCTTCTTGTTCTCGAGCAGGAATTTCTTGTAGTCGGCGAGCTTTACGGCTATGCCGGCTTCGTCGGCGGCGAGCTTGGTCTTGAAGCCCACCAGTTTGCCGATGTAGACCATCGAGAAGGAAGCGTCCTTCTTCACGAGCTTCACCGGGCCGTTCAGCAGGTCGAAGTCTATGTCGTCGCCGTTCTTGAGCTGGCGGAGCTGGACTTCGTGGTCCATGTTGGCGTCGGGCTTGGTCAGGTAATAGAGCTTGAAGGTGGGCCTGAAGATCTCGTTCTTGATGTCGAGGGCGGCGATGGGCGTCATCCCGGACTGTTCAAGCGGCTCGAGCAGTTCGTGCTTTACCTTGTTGATCGCGGCGGCGTCGAGGGCGTCGTAGTGCATGTCCTCGGCCATGAAGTCGCGCACGACGTACCCCTCGGGGGACTCGTACATGAGCTTGCCGAACTCGTTCTTGTATTCGGTCCCGGTCACTTTGAGGCCGAACTTATTGAGGATGGGCGTCCACATCTCGACGAATTCCTTGAATTCGGCTTCGTTCTTGGCGTAGGTGAAAAGCAGGCTCTTCGAGGTCTGGGCGAGAAGGTGCAGCTTGGTGGTGATCTCACCGGAGACGTGGTTGCATTTCGCGGTTTCGAGCTGGAGAGCCGGGGCGGGAACCTCTATCTTCGAGGCCTTAACATCGCCGGCAGTAATAGTGTTCAGTTCGGCCGCGCTAAGAGCTGAAACGCTCAGCATGGCGGCCGCTATCATCGCTAATTTTTTCATTCAGTATTCCTCCTGTAACCTTGACTGTATATAGTAATTCTACTTTATCGCCCCGGATTGTAATAGGGCATAAAGGTACCGCCGCGTATGGGCCGTAAGGCCTATGATTTTAGTCAACCTTCCCGGCTTCGGCGGGTTCGGGGCGGGGCGCGCGCAGCATGAAATTGTAGGCCCGCGCCATCGCAAGGCTGAGCCAGGGGAGGAAGACGAGGGTCTTGAGGGCGGCCGCCGTCAAGACCCAGGGCTTGAGGTTAAGCGAGGCCGAGGGGCTCTTCAGGGGGCCGGTGATCACAAAAATATCGGGGCCCATTAAGTTCACGAGCAGGAGGAGCGTGAAAACGAACAAAAGGCGGCTTTTCCACCCGTCGGTGATGATCGCGCTTAACTGGAACGATTCCTTGATCCCGGTCCGGCGGTCGACTACGGCGTATTCGCTGAAGCCGTAGGCCAGGAAGAACATTACGCCCGGGACTACCAGCAGGAGGGCGCCGCCCATGGTTATAACGCCGAGCCACAGGCTGACCGCCAGGGCGCGGTGGTAAACGGGAAAGGCGCTGAACAGGTCCCGGAACCTCGCTCCCCCGCCGCCCCTGGCTACCTTTATGTATACCAGGTTGGCGCCGGTGGCTATAGGGGTCGTGACAAAAAGCATGTAGGGCGCGGCCGCAAGGAGCGAATGGTAACGCCAGATAAGATAGAAGGCCCCGGCTGAAAGCGCGGTTTGAGTTAAGAGGACGGGCAGCAGAAAGAGAAAATTGTCGGCATAATCGTCCCAGGCGCACGTAAGCCAGGAGAGGGCCTCTTTGTCTTTTTCAAGCGTATTCATGATCGGGTCCTGCCGGCTTCCGCGTACAGTCCGCTCGCCCGGTAGGAACTGCGTACCAGCGGCCCCGACAGCACGGCTTTGAAACCGGCCGCCCTCGCCTTGTCGCCCCAGCCGGCGAATTCCTCTTCGGTGTAATATTTTTCGACGGGCCGGTGTTCTTTAGACGGGGCAAGGTACTGGCCCAGCGTGAGCAGGTCGCAGCCGTGCGCGGCCAGGTCCCCGAGGGCTTTCAGCAGCTCATCCGGCTTTTCACCCAGGCCGAGCATGATGCCCGATTTGGTGAGGATATCCGGGCGGAGCTTTTTAGAATTGGCTATTACAGCGAGGGATCGGTCGTAATCCGCGCCGGCGCGGGCCCCGGCGTAGAGCCCGGCGACCATCTCGAGGTTGTGGCCCAGCACGTCGGGGTTGGAGTTCAGTACCGTTTCCAGCGCCTTTATGTCGCCCTGGAAGTCGGGTATGAGCGGTTCGGTCTTTATGCCGGGCGAGAGTTCTTTGATGAGCCGGTTGGTTTCGGCGAAATGGGCGGCGCCGCCGTCGGGCAGGTCGTCGCGGGTGGGCGAAGTGAAGACCACGTATTTCAAATTCCACTTTTTGCAGAGCTCGGCGGCGCGGCGGGGTTCGCCGGAGTCGGGCGGCAGCGGCGCGGCCTTCTTCACGGCGCAGAAGCCGCAGCGGCGGGTGCAGATGTCGCCGAGGATCAGGAAAGTGGCTTCGCCTTCGGAAAAACATTTTCCCTTGTTGGGGCAGCGGGCTTCGTCGCAGACGGTGTGCAGCGCGCGCGCCGACAGCTCGGCCGCGGTGCCGGCGGCCGCGGAGCCGCGCAGGTCCGCCTTGTTCCGCCGTACCTCGTCGACTATCCATTTGGGAAATTGTGTCATGTGTTTGCCGGTCTTGCGGACCACTCGCGGGGTTGCCCATTCCGCCGCGCAGGAACCGTTGCGCGGTTCCCCCCAGCCGGGATATTTAGGCTGGGGCCCCCCTCCCCAAAGCGGCTCCAGGGCAACCCCGCGATTGGCCCGGACGCTGTCTACTCGACTATCTTCAGGTGCAGTTCTTTGAGCTGTTTCTCGTCGAGCTTGGCCGGGGCGTCGCTCATCAGGCAGGCGCCGCTGGTGGTTTTGGGGAACGCTATGACGTCCCTTATGGATTCGGTGCCGCAGATGATGCCTATCAGGCGGTCGTAGCCGATGCCGATGCCGCCGTGCGGGGGCGCGCCGAAGTCCATGGCGTTGACGATCATGCCGAAGCGGCTCTGCACCTGCTCCTTGTCGTAGCCCATGAGCGCGAAGATCTTTTCCTGCATGGCGCGGCTGTGGTTGCGCACGGAGCCGGAGCCCAGTTCGACGCCGTTGAGGACCAGGTCGTACTGGCAGGAGAGCACGTTGCCGGGGTCGGTGTCCAGCTTGCCCTCCTCGCCGGGCAGGGGCGCGGTGAAAGGGTTATGCGTAAAGGTCCAGGCCCCGCTCTCGGCGTCCTTCTCCAGCAGCGGGAAATGGCGGACCCAGAGGAAGGCCCATTTTTTCGTCGGGGCGGGTTTGAGCCGGGCGATGAGCTCGATGCGGAGCGCTCCCAGGCAGGGAGCGGCGACCTCGGGCTTGTCGGCGGCTATGAACACGGCGTCGCCTTCGTTGACTTCGAGAAGGGCCTTGAGCGCGGCCAGTTCGGGCTCCGTCATGAATTTAAGGGTCGGGGATTCCCACTTGCCCTCTTTGAAGCGCAGCCAGACCAGGCCTTTGGCGCCGCGCTTCTTGACCAGGTCGGTCAGCTTGTCCATGTCGCCGCGGCTGAAGGCGGCGGCTTTTTCGCCCTTTAGGGCGCGCACCACGCCGCCGGCGGCGAGGGTTTCGGAGAAAACCTTGAAGCCGGAGGTCTTGAAGATCTCCGAGCAGTCCTTGATCTCGAGGGCGTAGCGCAGGTCGGGCTTGTCGATGCCGTACTTGAGCATCACGTCGGAATATTCCATCTCGGGGAAAGGGGCGGAAACCTCTTCGCCTATATGGGCGAAGACGGCCTTCATCATGCCTTCGGCCACGCGGGCTACGTCCTGCTCGTCGACGAAAGACATCTCGAGGTCAATCTGGGTGTGTTCGGGCTGGCGGTCGGAGCGGAGTTCCTCGTCGCGGAAATTGCGGGCCAGCTGGAAGTATCGGTCCATGCCGGACATCATCAGCACCTGCTTGAACTGCTGCGGGGACTGGGGCAGGGCGTAGAATTCGCCGGGGTTGCTGCGCGAGGGGACCACGAAGTCGCGCGCGCCTTCCGGGGTGGAGCGGGTGAGCAGCGGGGTTTCTATCTCGTTGAAATCGAGGCCGTAGAGATAGTTGCGCACTACCTGGGAAAGGCGGCTGCGCAGGACCATGTTCTGGGCCATGCGGGGGCGGCGCAGGTCGAGGAAGCGGTACTTCAGGCGCGTTTCTTCGGAGACTCCGGCGTGTTCGCCGAGGTCGAACGGGAGGGGCTGGGAGGCGTTGAGGATGGTGATCTCGGAGGCTTCCAGCTCGATCTCGCCGGTGGGCATGTTCTTGTTGGCGTTGGCGCCGGGGCGGAGGGTGACTTTGCCGGTGACGCGCAGGACGTATTCGCTTTTCACTTCTTCGGCGGTCTGGAAGACGGGGCTGCCGGGGTTGGCGACCACCTGGGTGACGCCGTAGAGGTCGCGCAGGTTTATGAAGAGAACGCCGCCGTGGTTGCGCTTCACGTCGTTCCAGCCGGTGAGGGTGACGGTCTGGCCGGCGTGGGAGGCGTTGAGTTCGCCGCAGGTGTGGGTGCGGAGGGCGGTGGCTTTTGAAGGGTTCGTTGTTGTCATTGTGTTTCTCTCAGGTAACTGATTTTGGATTTAAAAAAGACCGCGAGATGTTGAGTCGGGCTGCCGGGGTATTCCCCTGCTCACCCGGGAAGAGGAAACCCTTGCGTCGGTTTCCCCCCAGCCGGGATAATTAGGCTGGGGCCCCCTTTCCGCAACGGGTGATCAGGGGAATACCCCGTCATCCCTCCGTTACGGGTTTGGTGGCCTCTCAACGGAACCCTTCAAAAGATTCTGGATGGCTGAAGGGGCGTCGGGGAGCGGGACGGTTTTCTGTTCGCCGTGCTCTTTTAACGATTTTATGGCGCAGGTGCCGGCTTTGAGCTCGTCCTCGCCGATTATCAGGGCGAAGGAGGCTCCGCTTTTGTCGGCGGAGCGCATCTGGGATTTAAGGCTGAGGTCGAAGCTGGAATAGTCCGAGCTTATGCCGGCGGCGCGCAAGGCCGTGAGCAGGGCGAAGGTCTTTTCCCCGGCCTCTTTGGCGGCGGCTACGACGAACGTTTTCGGGGCGTTGTCAGGGGCGGGCTTGTCCTTAAGGATCATGGCCATCCGGTCCACGCCCACGGCCCAGCCTATGGCGGGGGCGGCGGGGCCGCCCATGGACTTGACCAGGTCGTCGTAGCGGCCTCCGCCGCAGACGGCGTCCTGGCTGCCCAGCGCGCTCGAGCGCACTTCGAAGACCGTCCTGGTGTAGTAATCCAGCCCGCGCACCAGGCTGGTGTTCACCTGGAACTCCACGCCGGAAATCTTAAGCAGTTCCTGCGTCCTGGCGAAATGTTCGGCGCAGGCGGGGCAGAGGGCGAGCTTGGGGGCGGTCTCGGCCAGGGAGGGCCCGTCCGTTTTGCAGTCGAGGGCGCGCAGCGGGTTGCGCTCTATGCGGCCGCGGCAGGGCTCGCAGAGGGTTTCCGAGCGGCCGCGCAGGAAGGCCAGCAGGATCTCGCGGTAGGCCTTGCGGCATTCGGCGCAGCCCAGCGAATTCAGCACTACGGAGCAGCCGCCCACGCCGGCTTTCTCCAGCAGGCGCACCAGCATGGTTATCGTCTCGGCGTCGGCGTACGGGGAGCTGTTGCCTATGTTCTCGGCGCCTATCTGCGTGAACTCGCGGTAGCGCCCGGCCTGGGGGCGCTCGGCCCTGAACATGTTCCCTATATAGAAGAACTTGCCGTTGCGGCCGGTCTGGCCCAGGTTGTGCTCGATGTAGGCCCGCACCACGCCGGGGGTCCCCTCCGGGCGCATGGCGACCTCGCGGCCGCCCCCGTCGGTGAAAGCGTACATCTCTTTCTCGACGATGTCGGTGGTGTCCCCGGTGGATTTAACGAACAGCTCTTTCTTCTCCAGGATGGGGATGCGGATCTCCTGGTAGCCGTAAAGGCCGAAAACTTCCCTGGCCGCGCTTTCGATGCGCGCGAAGAGGTCCGACTCGGGGGGCAGCAGGTCGCGGAAGCCGCGCAGGGAGTTTATCATAGGGCGGTCAGACCGTTCTGCCGGAGATGGAACGCAGCCGCTCCGCGTTCAGGATCACCAGCTCGCCGCGGTGGTAATCGATGACCCCGCTGCGCTTGAGAGTGTTGATGGCGCGGCACACCGGCACGCGGGTGGTGCCGAGGTACTGGGCCAGCTCGTTCTGGTCGATCGCCATCTTTACGGGCTTGGCGTGCTTGTCCTTCGACAGCTCCAGTATGGCGCTCGCCAGCCGTCCCAGGATATTGTGGAACAGCATGGACTCGATCTCGTTATTGCATTTGTGGAGGCGCTCGACGAGGGTATGCAGCAGCTTGAGCGTGAAGTCGGGGTTTTCCAGGATAAGCCGGGTGAAGCTCTTTTTCGGGATGACGAAAAGTTCGCTGTCGTCCACGGCCTGGGCGGAGGCCGAGCGGGTCCTTCCCCCCAGCAGGGACATCTCGCCGAAGAAGTTCCCCTTCTGCAGGAAGGCGAAGGTTTTTTTCTTGCCGGCGCCGACCGTGGTGAAGATCTTGATGCGGCCCGATTTGACGACGAAGAAGTTGTTCCCGAGGTCTTCTTTGGCGAAGACCATCTGGCCGGCGGCGTATTTCTTTACGCCCGCTATGGCCAGGACCTTGTTCAATTCCGTATTGTTCAGGCCGCTGAAAAAAGAGACCTGCTTGAGAATGGTTACCGTCATTTATTTCTTCTCCGTCATGTCCATTCCGCATTTCGGGCACTTGCCGGGCTTGTCGGCTTCGGCGCATTTCATGGGGCAGGCGTATTTCTTGGACGCCTGGGCCTGCTTGGCGGCCGGTTTCTTCGCGGGGCCGGCTTTCATATGCTCTTTCGCGGAAGCCATCTGTATCCGCTTTATGATCTCGGGAGTCTTGCCGGTGATGAAAACCTTGACTCCGTCGGCGGTATTCTCTATTTTGGACTCGGCGCCTTCAACGCGGCCCGGGCAGTTCTTGTCCATGGTCTCTTTGTTCCCGTAGTGGACCAGGGTGAGTTCCTGCATCTGGGCGATGGTCTCGGCGCTCTTCGCGGTCATGGTCACTTCTATGCCGTTGGCGATATTTTTCGCCGAGGTTTCCACGCCGGCTATCTTTTCCGGGCACATCATGCCGGAACATTTTTTGGCGGCGCCGGCCTTCTTGTGCATAGGGCAATTGGCGCAATCTTCCTTTGGGGCGGCCTTCGCATCCGCTTTAGGGGCTTCAGCGGCAAAAGCGGAGCCCGCGGCAAGCGCCAGAACCGTTATGGAAAACAATATGGTCTTTTTCATCTTCTGTGTCCTCCCAAGAATCCTCTTTTTCAGCTTAATATAATTATATAAATTTATGCCGACGCTGTACCCGCCCGGCCCGCTGCGCTGTTATCTACGGGGCCGCCCAGCTCTTTGCTTTTCCACAGGAAATACACGGCCGGGTAGACCAGCAGTTCAAGCGCGAAGCTGGAGGCGAGGCCGCCTATCATCGGCGCCGCCACGCGCTTCATCATGTCCGCGCCCGTGCCCAGCGACCACATGATCGGGATGAGGCCCATGAAAGCGGCGGTGACCGTCATCAGCTTCGGGCGCACCCGTTTCACCGCGCCGTGAACTATGGCCTCTTTCAGGTCGGCCAGGGTGTTCAGCTTTCCCTGTTTGCGCATGTCGTCGTGCGACAGGTCCAGGAACAGGAGCATGAAGACCCCGGTTTCGGCGTCCAGGCCCATCAGGGCTATCATGCCCACCCACACCGCTATGGAAACGTTGTAGCCCAGGTAATACAGGAACCAGACCGCGCCGATAAGCGAGAAAGGCACCGCCAGCAAAACTATGGAAGTCTTTACCGCCGAGCCCGTGTTCATATAGATCAGCATGAAGATGACGAACAGCGTGAGCGGCAGTATGACCTTCAGGCGCTCCCTCACCCGCAGCATGTTCTGGAACTGCCCGCTCCATTCGAGCGTATAGCCGGTGGGCAGCTGTATCTTTTCCGCCACCAGCTTCCTGGCGGCGGCGACATAGGTGCCCACGTCTATCCCCGCGATATCGGCGTAGACGTAGCCGCAGAGCATCCCGTTCTCGTCGCGGATCATCGCCGGGCCCTGCACGAAGGCGATATCGGCCAGCTGTTCCAGCGGGACGTTGAGCCCGCCTTCGGTGGTGACCAGCACCCGCCCGAGTTTATCCAGGTCGTCCCGGAATTCCCGGGCGTAGCGCACGCTGATGCTGTATCGCTCGCGCCCTTCCACGGTAGTGGAGAGGGCTTCGCCGCCTATAGCCGAAACCACCGCCGTCTCCGCCTCGGCCACGGAGAGGCCGTAGCGGGCCAGCGCTTCCCGTTTAAGCGTAAAGTCCAGGAAATAACCGCCCGCCGTCCGTTCGGCGAAAGCGCTGCGGGTGCCTTTCATGCCGGAGAGCAGCTGCTCTATCTGCACGCCTATTTTTTCTATCTGCGCCAGGTCGGAGCCGTAAACCTTGATCCCTATGGGCGTCCTGATGCCGGTGCTGAGCATGTCTATGCGGGCTTTTATGGGCATGGTCCAGGCGTTGGAGACGCCGGGGAACTGCATCTTGCCGTCGATGTCGCTGACCAGCTCTTCCCAGGAGAGCTTGTCGTACCAGATATGGCTCAGCGGCCGTTTAACGAAGCCGGGGGCCCAGGAAGAATACCAGCGCTTCTTCTCCCGCCATTTGTCCTGCGGCTTCAGGATGACCGTGGTCTCCATCATCGAGAACGGCGCCGGGTCGGTGGAGGTGTCGGCGCGGCCCGCCTTGCCGAACACCCGTTCGACTTCGGGGATGGACTTGAGCACCCGGTCCTGCGCCTCCAGGAGTTTCTGCGCTTCGGTCACCGAGATGCCCGGCAAAGTCGTGGGCATGTAAAGGATAGTCCCTTCGTTCAGCGGCGGCATGAACTCCGAGCCCAGCCGGAAATAGACCGGGATGGTGACCGCGATCAGCACCAGCGACGAGAGGATGACCTTGCGCGGGTGGTCCAGCACCCAGCGGCAGGCCGGCTCGTAGACGCGGAAGAGGCGCTTCGAGATGGGGTGGCCTTCCTCCGGGTAGTATTTTCCGACGGCGGCCGTGTTCACTATCTTCGAGAGCCACTCGGGCTTTATCTTGAAGTCCTCCATCCGCGTGAACATCATGCGCAGGGCCGGGTCGAGGGTGACGGCCAGCAGAGCGGCCACGAACATGGTAAGGTTCTTGGTATAGGCCAGCGGCTTGAAGAGCCGGCCTTCCTGGTCGACCAGGGTGAAGACAGGGATGAACGCCACGGCGATAACGAGGAGCGAGAAGAAGACCGACGGGCCCACTTCCTGCAGGGCTTCCAGGCGCACCTTGTGAAAGTCCCCTTTGCCCCCGGCGCTTTTCCATAACTCGAGCTTCTTGTAGGCGTTCTCCACCTCCACTATGGCGCCGTCCACCAGCACGCCTATGGAGATGGCGATGCCGGAGAGCGACATGATGTTCGAGGAGATCCCCCAGAAATACATCGGGATGAAAGCCAGCAGCACCGAGACCGGGATGGTGACGATAGGGATCACCGCCGACGGGATGTGCCACAGGAACAGCAGGATGACCAGGCTGACGATGATCATTTCCTCCGTCAGCTGCCTCTTCAGCGTGCTTATGGCCCTGTGTATCAGGTCCGACCTGTCGTAAGTCGTGACCACTTCCACGCCCTCGGGCAGCGACGGTTTCGCCGCCTCCAGCTTTTCCTTGACGCGCTCTATCACGTCCAGGGCGTTCTCCTTGTGGCGCATCACTATTATGCCGCCGACCGTATTCCCCTCCCCGTCCAGGTCGGCGATGCCGCGCCGGATGTCGGGGCCGATCGCCACCTGGCCGAGGTTCTTTATCAGCACGGGGGTGCCGCCGGCGCCGTTCGCCACCACGATGTTCTCTATATCGGCGACCGACCTGGCGTAGCCGCGGCCGCGCACCATGTATTCGGCGCCGGAAAATTCCACCAGCCTGCCGCCCACGTCGTTGTTCCCGTTCCTGACCGCGTCGATCACTTTCTGCAGCGGTACCCTGTACGCGATAAGGGCGTTGGGGTTCAGGTTCACCTGGTACTGTTTCTGGAAGCCGCCGATGGACGCCACTTCGGCCACGCCGGGCACCGACTGGAGCTGGTACTTCAGGTTCCAGTCCTGGAAGCTCCGCAGGTCGGCAAGGGAATGCTTGCCGCTTTTGTCGACCAGCGCGTACTGGTAGACCCAGCCTACGCCGGTGGCGTCGGGGCCTATCTCGGTGCGCACCTCGGGCGGGAGTTTTCCCTGGATCTTGTTGAGGTATTCCAGCACCCGGGAGCGGGCCCAGTAAATGTCGGTGCCGTCCTGGAAGATCACGTAGACGAAAGAATAGCCGAAGTCCGAAAAGCCCCTTATGGATTTTACGCCGGGCGCGCCCAGCAGCGAGGTTATCACCGGGTAAGTGACCTGGTCCTCTATTATGTCCGGCGAGCGGTCCCAGCGGGAATAGACTATCACCTGGGTGTCGGACAGGTCCGGGATGGCGTCCATCGTGATGTGCCGGACGCAGTACAGGCCGCCCAGCGCCGCCGCCAGGGCGAAAATTATGACCAGGATCCGGTTATTGGCCGAGAGGGCTATTATCTTTTTTATCATACGGCGCCCGCCCGGGCTATTGCGCTAAAGCAGACTTAAGCCTGGATTCGGAATCCACCAGGAAATTAGCGGAGGTGACCACTTTTTCCCCTTCCCTCAGCCCGTCGAGAACTTCCGTGTACTCGCCGGCCCTCTCGCCCGCCCTGATCAGCCGGGGTTCGAATTCCCCTTCGGCTTTTTCCACGAAGACCAGTTCCCTTACTCCGGTGTTCAGGATGGCGTCGTTAGGCACGGCCAGTTTCGTCCCCAGGTCCGCTTTTATCATCAGGTCCACGTACATTTCGGGTTTGAGCTTCCGTTCGGGGTTCTCCACTTCCGCCTTTACCCTTAACGTGCGGGTTTCGCCGGACATAATGGGGTCCATGGCGACTATCCTGCCTTTAAAGACCGTTCCCGGCCAGGCGACCGCCGTGATATAAGCGGTCTGGCCGGGCTTGACCAGGCCGACCTCGTATTCATAGATCTGCGCGTAGATCCAGGCCCTGGCTTCCGGGAGCAGCAGGCTGGTGTCGGCGGGCCGCTCCTTGGGTTCGAGCTGTTCCGGCGAGGCGCCCATCTGGCGCAGCCGGAGCTTGGAGGCGTTCACCAGCGCGTCCGCCCTTTCTATGATGTCGGGCCAGGAACTTCCTTTAACTTTTTCGCGGGCGGCCAGGGCTTCCCGGTATTCGGAAATAGCCTGGTAAAGGCCCGGGTCGTAGGCTACCTTGCCCGAAGCCCGGATGATATGGGCGAGGGCCCTGTAGCCCACCGGCGCCGTTTTTATCCCTATCAGCCGGCGTTTCCCGGCGTCCAGGGTTATCGAGGCCCGGCCGGCGACCTCTTGCGGCGCGGCGGCTCCTTCATATACCGGGATATAGTCCATGCCCATCTGGTCTTTCATCGGGACTTTCGAGGTGATCTCGGGATTCATCGGGTTGCGGTAGAACAGGACCCTGGGTTCCGCGGCGGAAGGCGCGGGCGTTCCTTTTTTTACAAGGTGCATCCCGCAGATGGGGCAGTCCCCCGGCTTGTCCGACGTGTAGTTCGGATGCATGGGGCAGTAATAAATTTCTTTTTTCCGCGCGGCTTCCGCGCCTTTATGGGCCCGGTAGTGCAGCACGGCGGCCGCGCCGCCGCCGATCAGCAGCAGGGCGGCGATAAGGAAAAATATTTTTCTGGCGCTCATATTATTTTACCTCGGAGAGATCCTGCCCCGTCAGCCTTTCCAGCTCGGCCAGCCAGGTCTGGTAATCCACCCTGTACCTGTAGAAGTCCAGTTTCAGGTCAAGCAGGGTGCGCTCCGCGTCCAGGAGGTCCAGGAAGCCGCCGCCGGAACTCTGGTAGGCGGTCTGCGCGATCTTCAGCGCTTCCTGCGCCTGGGGGATCACGCTGGTGCTGTAAAGCTCCAGCAGCCTAAGGGAGGTCTTCGCGTTTATCAGCGCTTCCTTAAGGTCCAGCGAAACGCCGCGCCTGGCCAGGGTATACTCCGCCTCCGCGCCCCTTCGCCCGGCCCGGGCTTCCTTTATTCCGGCGCGCTTGTTCCCGGTCCACCCCAGCGGCAGGGTTACGGCGACGTTCACGTCATAAGTCCTGTCCATGCGCTCGTCGGTGGAGCGCCTGCGCCTGTAACCCAGTTCCAGGTCCGGCAGATATTCGGCTTTCGAAAGTTCCAGCCTGCCCCCGGCTTCTTCCACTTTGGCGGCGGCGGTAAGTATGTCGGGGTTCGACCGCAGGGCGGCCGCCTCGAACCGCGGGAACTCGCCCAGGGAGCTTGCCGGATCGGCTTCGAGCGGGGGCGGCAGATAGTCTTCGACGTCCCTGTCCATGAGCGCGTTCAAAAGCGCTTTGGCCGCTTCTTTTTCCTGCTGCGCGGTTATCAGCATGCTGATGGTCCGCGAAAGCTCGACGTGGGCTTTTATAGCGTCGCTCTGGCTGCCCTGCGCGGTCGCGTATCTGTCCTCCGCTATCCTGGAGAATTCCTTTAACAGGTCCGCGGTCTCCCCGTAGATCTCCTCGTACTTCCCCGAGATGTAATATTTGTAAAAAGCGGTTTTCGCCCTGGCCAGGACCTGGTTCGCCTGTGCGGCGTAGAGGCCGGCATAGACCGACGCCCCGCTCCGCGCGAGGCGTTTTTTCAGGACGAGTTTGTAAGGGTTCTCTATCTCCTGCTTTATGCCGATGGTCCGGTCGCCGGCGTCGTCGATGAAACTGTGGCCGTACTTGGTGTTCATCCGCTCGAATTCCAGCACCGGGTCTTTAAGGGCGTAAGCTTGTTTGATCCGGCTCTGCGCCATTTCTGAAAGGCTTTTCGCGGCCAGCAGTTCCGGGTTCCTGGCCTTCACTTCGGACAACACGTCCTCGAGGCGCAGAGCGGCCGACGATACCGCCTGGGCCGCGGCGGTCCCGCCCTGCGTCAGGGCCAGTGCGAAAGCCAGGAGAAACGTTGTTTTCATAACAGGACCTTCTATTTCGCCAGCCCGGAGGCGAGAGCGTTGAGCATGGGCATGTGGTAGAGGAAAACGCCCGTAACCACCAGCAGGTATGCGAGCCCGGTCAGTACCGCGGCCTTGGCCAGCTTCCGGCCGCGCGGTTCTATGGCGGGGTCCTTCAGCGCCATCACGCCGAAGGCCACCGCCATGCCGGCTTTTTCCACGCCGAACAGATGCACGAACGAAAGCACGGCCATGGCAAGCGCCGCTGCCGCCAGTTTAGTGGACATTATTCTCCTCCATCTTCCCCATATCCATGGTTTCCCCGGCACCGGCCTGTTCCCGCATTTTATCCATTCCGCAGTCTTTGCAGGGGCACATGCTCTTCTTGCCGGCTTCGTGCATGCACAGGCACATATATTTGGAGCATTCGCCGCAGAGGCGCGCGAGCGCCACGGGGTTTATGAGGCTGGCCGGCCTGGCCAGCTGGGTCATTACTTTGCGCGTGAGCTCGCGGCGCGGGCCGCTCTCCATGGCGTTGATATTGAAGGTGAAGGTGAACAGGTTCACTAGTATGAAAGTTACCATCACGGCCATGGCCGGAACCGGCAGGCGCAGGAAGCGGAGCAAGGGCGCTCTCTCCCGGTCCGCGCCGCGGGCGGCGGCGGCCACCCTGGCCGCGAAAAAAGGAGAAGGCTCGATAGAGGCGAGCTGCCTGACGCCCGCGTCGGCGGCTGACATGCGCTCCAGTTCGGCGGCGCAGGCGCCGCAGGCGGCTATATGGGTTCCTATGGAGGCCCGGTCCTCATCGCTAAGTTCCCCGTCAAGGAAGGCGGAAAGTTTCCGGGAGACGCGTCTGCAATCTTCGTTCATAATGTGACCTCTGCCACGTTAAACGCAAAAAGCGCGAAAAACTTGCGGTGTACGGAAAAACGCTGCGCTCACGCGCGCACAGAAAGGCACACGCTTGCCCTGCAGGGGCCGTGCGCGGCTAGGACTTACGGCTGGTGAAAGGGGTCCCCGGAGGTATCCTGCAAATTTCGTGGTCCGCGGGTCAATATGAAAGTCTCAGGCGCGATGGTCGGAGGTCATTTCAGTTCTTTGAGCAGGTTCTGGCGGGCGCGGAACAGGAGGGACTCTACCGAGGGGACGGTAACCCCCAGGATCTCGGCTATCTCCAAATAAGGCCGGCCTTCGTACACTTTCAGGATCATTGCCGCCCGCTGGCTCTCGGGAAGCCGGGCGAGCGCTTCCTCTACCGAGCGCCGGGTTTCCAGGCGCTCCCGCAGGAGGTCGGCCGGCGGGTCCGAAGGGTCCGCGACCTGGCGGTTCAGGCTTTTCCCGGTTCCGGTTTCGGCGGTCTCGTCCAGGCTGACTATGGGGACCGCGGCGGCCCGGACGCTCCGGCGCCTGAGCCGGTCTACGGAGAGATTGTACGCTACGCGGTAGAGGTAAGTGGAAAATTTAGCCTGGCGGCGCAGGCCTGCGGCGGCCCCGGCGACTTTCAGGAATACTTCCTGCGCTATATCTTCGGCTTCCGTCCTCTCCGGGATCAGGCGGAAGATAAAATTTATCAGCGGCTTTTCCCAGCGCGCCAGCACCGCCGCAAATGCCTCTTCGTCGCCTTCCGAGAAGCGCTTGAGAAGTTCGAAGTCGTTTTGCATGGCGTCCACCACGATATTCTATGAAAAACCCCGGCGGTTAGGTGATAAAAGCGGAGGAAGCCATGCGTTTCCGCATGGCTTCCTGCTCGTTACCGCCCCCAAACATCCAAGACCCGAAACTTTTTCAGGGCCCTATTCCCGGTAAATACAGAATACCATGCCCCGGGCGGGCACAGGTTAGCTTGTTTCCACTTTTTATTGACTTTTTTCGCCAATATCGCGTTTTTGGGCCGAAGTGCCCTTGAAATTTCCGGGCCCGGGAGCTACAGTATATTACGGGGACGGGGTCTCACCCCAAGTGCGGTGAAGTGAAGTACAGTTGAGACCCATGCTGAGGGCGGGCCATCGGGCCCGCCCCGCTTTTATACCCTTACGCCGCGTGAGTCTCCAGCCTCAGCCATTCTTCGAACAGCGTCCCGAACTTCTCGCATTCATGCGGCAGGAAATGCCCGCAGTCGTAGAAAGAATGATATTCGCTGTTCTTCATCTCGGACGACAGCTTGAACTGGTCGCGGTATCCCGCCATGGTGTCCTGCTGCCCCACCAGGAACTCCGTGCGCGAGGTTATCAGCCCGGGCTCGATCTGGAGGTTCGCGGCCGCGGCGCTCTTGAACAGCAGGGCCTGGTAAGCCATCCTGGCCGGCGAAAATCCGCATTCGATCCCGGCTTTATATCTTCTCAGGGTCTGGGCGGTCCTTTTCGCGGCCAGCCTCAGGTACCTGTCGTCCGCCGTTTTCTTCTGGGCCTGGGTCAGCTCGTCGGAAATAATGGTCAGGGACTCCGGTCTCGTGATCCTGGTTCTATCCGTGCACACCGGGGGCACGATGAGGAAAAGGGACGGGAAGCGCAGCTTCTCCGCCAGTTTCAGCGCAACGAACCCGCCCATGGAGTAGCCGACCACGGCCGGCGGCGTTTTGAAATTGCCGCGGAGGAACTTTTCGGTATCCTCCAGCAGGTCCGCCATATTGGCCCGCACAAGCGGGTTCCCGGAGGCGCCGTGGCCGGGGAAATCCGGGTAGATGCGCCTGCGGCCTCCGTTGTCCCCGCGGAAGTAAGGCTCGAAAGCGTTCTTCATCGAGACATGGTCGACCGTCGCGCCGTGCAGGAACACTACGGGCCGGCCTTTTGCGGGCCCCGCGCAATGGTAGGATATCCAGGTTTCCCCGGTATAATATTTTTTCATTTCCTTTCCCCCTTCCCGCACTATATCATAAGAGCGCGTAAAAATATATAAAAAAGAAACGCCCCTTTCGGGGCGTCTCTTTTTTCAACAGGGGCCGGCGTCAGGTCGCTTCGTGGAAGGTCGTATCGCCCACCACCTCGCAGCGGATGGTGTTCGTCGGGCGGCGCTTGCCGAAGGGGCTGGAGGCCATGATGACCAGCTTCTCGCCGTTCTCTATCGCCCCCTGCTCCAGGAGCAGGTTTATTATCCTCTGCGCCACGTCGCTGAAGCGGAGGTTCTCCGGGTTCTCTATCAGGAAAGGCACGACGCCCCAGTTCAGCGCGAGCTGGTGGTAGAGGGTTTCGTGGTGGGTGAAGGCGTAGATCGGCACGCCGGGGCGGAACTTGGAAAGCGCTCTCGCGCCGATGCCGCTGTCCGTGATCACGGCGATGGCCTTGGCGTTCCAGTCGTGGGCCGTATTCACCACGCTGTAGGCCATGATGTTGGTGATCTCGTCGCGGTTGACGTAGTCGTGCGTGATGCGCGCGAGCGTGTGATAGTCGATGGAGGATTCGGTCCGGTCGATGATGCGCCCCATCATGTTGACCACGCGCTTGGGGTGCGCGCCCTTGGCGGTCTCGCCGGACAGCATCACCGACGAGGTCAGCTCCAGCACGGCGTTGGCGATGTCGGTCACCTCGGCGCGCGTGGGGTAGGTCATCTCCGTCATGGATTCAAGCATCTGCGTGGCCACTATGACGGGCTTGCCCGCCAGGTAGCAGCGGTTGATGATGGTCTTCTGCAGGTTCGGGAGCTCCTCGATGGGCAGCTCTATGCCCAGGTCGCCCCGGGCCACCATGATGCCGTTGGAATCGCGGATGATCTCGTCGAGGTTGGCCAGGGCCTGCTTGTCCTCTATCTTGGCGATCAGCTTTATGGGCGAATCGGGATCCACGCTGCGGATTATCTCGCGCACGTCGGCGATGTCGCTGGCGGTGCGCACGAACGAGAGCGCGATATATTCGAAGCCGTTCTCGACGGCGAAAGCTATGTCCTTCTTGTCCTTCTCCGACATGAACGGGATAGGGTAATGTACGCCGGGGATGGCGAGGTGGGCCTTGTCCTTCAGCTTGCCCTCGTTGAGGACGCGCAGGCTGACGGCGCCCGGCCACTCGTTGTGCAGCTGCGAGACTTCCAGTTCTATGAACCCGTCCTGCAGCAGCACGCGGGTGCCTATCTGGCAAAGTTTGTCTATCCTCGGGAGGTTGGTATAGAAATGCCGCTTCTCGGGCGGCAGCTCCTGTACCTCCTCGGGCTGCTTTTCCGTGCTTTCCACGTAAAGGGTGTCGCCCTTGGACAGCAGCACCGGCTTGCTGTAGCCGAACATCCGCACTTCCGGCCCCTTGGTATCCAGCATGATGGCCAGCGGGACCTTCAGTTCCGCGCGGACCTTGCGCAGGATGTTCACCCTGTTGAGGGCCTCGTCGTAAGCGCAGTGGGAGAAGTTGATGCGGGCGACGTTCATGCCTTCTTTTATCAGGTCGCGCACGCAGGCTTCGTTCTCCGAAGCCGGCCCTATGGTGCAGATGATCTTGGTACGGCGCATAGTGTAGGTGTCCCTCGCGAAAGTGTTGGCCATCATACGGCGGTCCCCCAAGGCTGGCGGCCGCGGCGGCTGGTGTCTGACAGGTAGTTCACGGTTTTCATATCTATATTATAGTAAATAGCCGGCATGGCGTTTTTAGGCGTGGCAGGCGGGCCGGCTTTTGGTAAAATTACGGTACAGACCTTTTGGGGAGGAACCATGGCAGTATTCATCAAAAAACCGACCATCGTGCGGGCCGCCGGCAACAAGCCCAAGATCATCGAGGAATATATCGGCAGGGTAAATTCCGCGACCACCACCATAAGCGTGGCCCGCATGGTGAGTCCCGGCGGCTGGGAAGAGCCTCCGCAGGCTCCCCGTTTTTCGGAATATACTCTTGTGCTGAAAGGCCTGCTTAAGATAGAGACGCAGTCGGAAGTCTTCGAGGTCAGGGCCGGCCAGGCCATCATCTTCGAGCCGGGCGAACGGGTGCGCTACTCCACCCCCACCCCTGAGGGCGCCGAGTATATAGCTATCTGCCTGCCGGCTTTCTCCCACGAGACGGTGCGGCGGGAAGGCTGAGAGGGACGGATAAAAGAGAAATAGGCCGCTTTTTCGCGGCCTGTTCTTTTATGCCATCCTGGAGGCGATCTTTATCGTTTTTCCGGCCACCGTGAAAGTTTCGCCGCCGCGGTGGTGCAGCGTCTTCGGCTCTTTCCTGGCCGGGTCCGTCCAGGCTTTTACCACCTTCAGGATGAAGAGGTTGTATTTCCCCGCCATGCGCGAGTCTTCGAGCCTGCACTCCAGGCTGGCGTAGCATTCTTCGATCAGCGGCGCTTTGACGGCCGAAGCTTTTGCCGGGGTCAGGCCGAACTTTTTGAATTTATCGACTTTTGCGCCGGAGACGTTCCCGCAGGCCACGGCCTTTTTCGCTATCTCCAGCGTAGGGATGTTTATCACGCATTCTTTCGTCTTCTTCAGGATATTGAAGGTGTAGTTGCGGTCGCTGATCACGCAGCCTACCAGCGGCGGGTTGAAGTCTATCATCGTATGCCAGGACATGGTCATGATATTGTTCCGCCCTTCGAGGGCGGTGCTGACCATTACCACAGGCCCCGGCTCCAGCAGGCTGTAAACCTTGGACAGCGGGTAAGGTTTTTTCATTGCGTTCCCCCCCGGTTCAGCGCGGCCTGCACGGCTTCCAGCAGCCGCGCCGGCTCGTCGGTCCCTATCATGTATTCGCGCCCGTCTTTCATTTTCAGCTCGACGGCTTCGCGGCTGTTCACGTTGAAAAGCCAGCCTTTGCCGGTATACCTTATCCCCCAGCCGCGCAAAAAGCTGCTTTTGGCCGTCCCCGCGGCGGCGATGTCCTCCAGCCGGAATCTTTTGCTTATGAGGCCTATGCCGAAAGCGAGCCGCACCTCCCCGGCGTCGACGGAGACGGTGAGCCGGAAGAAGTTCAGGAGCAGGAAGATGAACAGGGGCGGCAGCAGGAGCGGGGCGCGGGCGCCTTCGAGCTTGAACACCAGGGAGGAGACGGCCGCGGACAGGACCAGTCCCGAGCCCAGAGCGAAAATAAGGACCCAGCCGGTTTCGGAATGTTCGTAGCGTTCGCCGCTCATGATCAAAGTGCGGCCCGGGAGCCCGCCAGGACCTTTAAAAAACCCGCGCCGTGAAGCCAGCCGGCGCACAGGCAGGAGGCCGCGATAGGCATGAACAGCGTGGTTACGGTCTTGTTCCAGAAGGGGTAGTTCTCGTCGGCCAGCCGGAGCATGCCGCCGGAGACCACCAGGAAGACCACCGGCGAAAGCCAGAGCTCGCGCGGCAGGGCCGCCAGGAGACTTTGCTTCGTGAACAGAGTGGAAAGCACCATCGCCGCGGAAAGCGCCCAGATGAGGAAATTAGAGAGCGCGAAGATAAGCCCCGTCAGCATCATGCTGAGCGTGTATCTTTTGCAGAGGAAAAACAGGAAGGAAAGCGCCGCCGCGGCGGTCGGGACCAGCCAGAGGCCGAAGGCGGCGGCGGCCTGGTTCTCCGAGTAAACGGCCAGCAGGTCGTTCCTGAAATCCGAGACGCTCTGGAACTTGACGCCGGGACCGTTCTTTAGGCCGCTCAGTATCCTGCCGGCGACCCCCGGAACAGCTCCGCCGGACCCGGGTCTTTTGCCGGCCAGGCCCAGCTGCCGGGTGAGCTGGTTCGACTTGAACTTCAGGTTGGGGGCGGTGTCCCGCATCAGTTCCCGCTCTTCGGCCGAAAGCCCCGATACCGCCCCGGGACTTGCGCTGCCAAGCGACCGCAGCTCCGCCATGGCGCGCGGCAGGTCGGCCAGTTCGCGGCCTATCTCCGCCGAACTCTCGCCGCCGGAGCGGGCGGCCGGCAGTCCGGGGATCTTTCCGCCGGGCAGGCCGGGAAGCCCCCCCAGCAAGTTGGGGAGGCTGAAGGCGCCGGCGGAGAGGGCGCCCAGGAGCAGCAGTTTAAGCAGGCTTTTTGCCATCGCCGCCCTCGTAATACCCTACCACCCGGCCTATGGTCTGCACATAAGCGAAACCTTTGCCCGGTTTATCCAGCCCGATCTCTTTCACTATGCCGTCGAGTATTTTATCGACGTTCTCTTTTGTGGCGGCGATGAGGATGACCTGTTTTTCAGCCTCGATAAAGAGCCCGAAAACGCTAAGTTTCTGTCTTACGCCCGTGCCGCGCCCGTAAAAGCTGGTAACTCCCGGCGCGCCGGATTTGATCGCGGCGTCTATGGCCCGCTGGCCGTCCTTTCTCTGGACTATGACGGTAATCAATTCCATGCTCTTTTTCATTGTGTGCTCCGTAGTGTTTTAATTATACGTTGACGCCGCGTGTTAAATACGGCAACCCGCTAAAAGCATACAATTTTTTGAGGCGGTTTTAACGTCCGGCGGGAAGCTGTCCCGTGGCGTACCTGGAGAGCTCCTGCGCCAGCGGGGACATGAGCTGGGTCGTCCCCGGGGTCAGCGCTCTTTCCGCCGTCCCCGCGACCGGTTCTATGCGCGGCAAGGTCTTCATGCCCGGGCAGGCGGTCCTGGCCGCCTTTACCGCGGCGACGTTCCTTTTGAAGGCCGGGTCGATGGCGATCAGGGACCTGGCCGAGATCAGGCGCAGCGCACAGTCCCTGTCCTTGAGATTTTTGCGCAGGGCCGGCAGCGCCTTTCTCGCCGCGGGTCCCAGGGCGCCCGCGGAGGAGGCGGCGCTCCTCCTTACTTCCTGGTCGCGGTCTCCGAGCGCGCCTACGATCGCGGCTACGGCCCGCCTGTTCCTCGGCCCCAGGCGGGCGAGCGGGAAGATCAGGGCCGACCGGAGCGCGGCGTCCTTGTCTTTCAGGGCTTCCGCCATTTTCCGCGCGGCGTCCGCCGGCAGGGACCTCGGGGCCGTCGTGGCGTAAGTTCCCAGGGCTTCGGCGGCGGCCCGCTGTACGGCGGGGTCGCCGTCTTTCAGCGCTTCCAGGACCCCGGCCGCGGCTTCGGCCGGCGGCGGGAACAGCCGCGAGATGACCTGCGCCGCGCCGGCGCGGGCCGCGGCGTCCGGGGACTTGAGGGCGGCCGACAGCCAATTACCGGCCCGTGCGCCGAGCTTTACGAGCGTGACGGCGGCCCAGCTCCTCGCGCTCTCGTCGGGCGCCTGCGCCGCGCGGACCAGGGAGGATATGTAAGCCTCGGGGAAAAGCGACAGGGTTCCGGCGGGGTAGGCGCCGAGCGCCTTCGCGGCGGAGGCGCGGATCCCGGCGTCAGGGTCGTCGAGGGCGGCGGCCAGGGAGGCAGCCGCCTCGGGAGAAGGCGGGGACATCTCGGAAAGGACCTTCGCGGCCCCGGCGCGGATCTTGGGGTCCGGAGCCCGCAGAGCGGCGTCAAGCCATTTGCCTGCCGGAGGGCCTATCCTAACAAGCGCTATCGAAGCCTGGAGCTTCAGGTCCTTCCGGCCGGAGAAAGCCGCGCGGGCCAGCGCCGGCACGGCGTCCTTCGCCCCGTCGCCCATTTCCCCCAGAATGCGGACCGACTCTTCGGCCAGGGCGGGGTCGGGGCCCTGCAGATTCTTTACAAGGCCCGGGGCCGCGCGGGCGCCCTGCTCCGGCAATATCCGCGCCGCTTCGCGGCGCAGTTCGGGATCCGGGCTTTTGAGCGCCTCCAGCAGGGCCGGCGCGGCCGCGTCGAGTTTCGACAGCGCGCGCGCCGCCGAATAGGAGACGAGGTCGCCGCCGGCGAGGGCCGCCATCAGCTCCGGCACGGCGGGCGCGGCGGACTGGCCGAGGTCCTCGAGCGCGGAGACGGCGTAGAGCCTGTAGGGCGAGTTCTTTTTGGCCAGGATCTTCTTCATGCGCAGCGCGGCTTTTTTCCGGGTCTTTTCGTCCGAGCGCAGCACCTGGTCCAGGGCGGTGGAACGGACCTGGGGGTCGTCAGCCAGCAGGCGTTTTGTCACGGAGGAACAGCCCGCGAGCAGCAGCGCCGCGGCGCAGGGGATAAGGATCAGATAGCGCTTCATACTTTCAAGGATACAATACTTGCGCGTGCCGACTGAACCGGAAAGTTCTTTCCGGGACAAAAAAACACGCCCGGGGGCGGCCCCGGACGTATTTTCTTAAGCCCTATCTGTTGAGCGCTCAGTCGAAGCTGACCCTCGAAGGGGCGATCTCGCCCGACTTTATGGCGCTTGAATCCATGTCCCTGATCTCGAGCTCTTCCCCGCCCATGGCCTTCTCTCCGGCCAGCTTGGGGATGAAGGACGAGAGGACCGAGATCTTGGTCACGTCCTCGCCGCGGCCGCCGGTCTGTTCGTAGGTGGCCATCACGGTGCAGGTGCCGGTCGGACCGTCCACGAAGTCCGTATCGCCGCGCACCAGTATGCCCTCGATCTTCCTGGTCTTGGTATTGAACACCGCGGAACCGGAGTTCCCGCCGAAGGTATCGAGGTCCGCGGTGAAGTAGCCCACCTTGGAGAAGTCGCGCACCGAGGCGCCGCCGGCGACCTTGAGAGGCAGGCCTACGGGGTGGCCGATAACTACGATGCCGTCGCCCTTTTTGAGGTTAGTTCCGCGGTTGATGGCGAGGGGCTTATGGCCGGTGACTTTGCGGTCCAGCTTGATGAGGGCGAAGTCGGCGCCCAGGTTCTGGCCCGTGGGGTTGGCCGAGCCGGGCTCGCCGCCGAGGAAGCGCTTTATGATCTTGGAGCAGCTGTACACTTCGGAGGCGGGCAGCGTGGTCGCGGCCGCGCCCCCTTCCTTCTTTATAGCGTAGCCGAACGCCACCTTGATGTTCTGGCAGTCGGCCTCGGTCTTGACGCAGTGGCCGGCGGTCATGATGATGTCCTCTCCCACCAGGGAGCCGGAGCAGAACGCGCCGATCGGCTGTTCCCTGAATTTTTCACCGGGGCAGAGGTTCAGGCGGTCGCCGAAGTTCATGGTCTTCAGCACGGCGTTGCCGCCGGTCATTTCGACCGAGGGGGCTTTCCAGAAGGAAACCACCGAGTCGGAAAGGGTCTTCATGTCCTGGGAGGCGGCGAAGTATTCCAGGCGGTTGTCCTCGCCGTAAATGCTTTTGCCTTCTTCCGAAAAGGAGAGTAAGGGCAGTATCAGCAGGGCCGCCGCGGCGCTCAAAGTTGTTTTCATCAAAGTTTTCATAACTCCTCCAGGTACTTCAGCGTTAACTTCCGCTATGTTATACAGCACGGGTTGACGAATGTCAATAGCCGGTAGGCCTATATTTTCCGGAGCCCAAAGGCCTACCCGCGCCTGGGCCCTTTGGGCAGCTTCCGGTTCAAACCCAGCCGAGAAAAAGTTTTATCGTATAGGAATCGACGGCCCGCAGGGCCAGATAAGAGGTAATAAGAAGAAGGGCGGCGGCCAGCCCTTGCGCGGCCAGTGCCGGGGGCTTGCCGGGCATGGGCCAGGTTATTTCCTCCCAGCCTTTGCCCGCGCGCAGGTACGAGGCCAGGCTGTAAAGCGAATAAGCGGCTAAAGCCAGCATGCCGAAGCCGGCATAGACCGCCGCCGGCGCCGCCGAGAGGGGCGCCGGGAGTTCGTATTTCCAGCCGCCGCCCGCGGCCTTGTTCCACAAATTCCAGAACACGCCGCAGGTCAGGCCCGCGGCCGCCAGCCGCAGCGTTTTTCCAGGCAGGCCCCCCTCCCATTCGCGCAGCAGCGAAGGCAGCCCCAGGCGCAGGTTGAGCGGCTCGGCCAGGAAAAAGACGGCGGGCAGCGCCAGCGGCCAGAAAAGCCCGGGGACGGCCAGGGCCAGGCAGAGCAGAACGGCTCCCGCGGCGTAAAACGAGTTCAGCAGCAAGGTCCCGGTCTTGAAAGTTTTAGACCTGAAACCGCGGAAAAGGCCGAAGGACTGGAACAGTTCGGCCATGATGAAAAGCGAGGGCAGGACGGAGGCCCAGGTGAGGGAGCGGCCCAGCCAGCGCGTCGAAAGGGTCGAAGGCTGGTTCAGGTAATGCCAGGCCCCGAGGCGCAGGTTGAGCAGTTCCAGAAGACCCGCTATCGCCAGCGACCAGGCGGCCAGGACGATGAATTCCGAAGTGCGGGAGATCAGCAGCGAGCTGCCCTTGAAACGGTAAGCCAGGTTGTCCGTCAGGAGGATGCAGCTCCAGACCGCGAAAACGAAGAACTGGTTATACAGCGGTTCTATGCCGAGATACCTGCCGGTGTAGCCCAGGAAGGTCAGGGCGACCCCCAGGTAAAGCGCGAACCTGCACTTCAAGTCTTCGTCGGGCATGGCTAAATGATAGCAACGGAAAGCCGCGAAAGCAACAGAAGGCGGCATTCCGCCGCCTTCCGCTGCTCCGCCGGTTAGAAGTTGAAGTTGTATCCTTTTAACTTCAGCTCGTCGCGCATCGCGATTATTTCCTGCTGGGTTTCCTTGTTCAGGGGCACGCCCTTGTCCTTGCGGTACAGCCAGGTGAGATGTTCTTTCTCGCCGGCGGTATAAATGCGCTTTTCGCCCGGCATCTTCCTGGAGGCGCGCAGCTCGCGCAGGATGTTCCCGGAGATCTTCTTGAAAGACTTCAGCGGGGTGAAGGCTTCGATGTTTATCGCCAGGAAGAAATGGCCGAGCGGGTAGGGGATCTTTTTCCCGTTCTTGTCCACGCCCAGCAGCATCTTCATATAGGCGCCCTGCTGCAGGGCGGCGGAGAGGATCTCCACCACGGCGCAGTAGCCGTAGCCCTTGTAGCCGCCCAGTTCCTCGCCGATGCCGCCGACGGGGACCAGCGCGGCGGTGCCCGCCACCAGGTCCTTGAGCACGGCGACCGAGTCGGTCTTGGAGTTGCCTTTGCTGTCTATGACCCAGCCCTTGGGCATCTTCTTGCCCAGCTTCGCGTAAACTTCTATCTTGCCGCGCTGCGTGATCGAGGTGGCGCAGTCCAGCAGGAACGGGAACGCCTCGTCGGTCGGGATGGCGAAGGTGAGCGGGTTGGTGCCCATCATGTTCTCCACGCCGAAGGTGGGCGCCACCGACGGGCGGGCGTTGGTGCCGGTGATGCCGATCATGCCGGCCTTGGCCGCCATCAGCGTGTGGTAGCCCGCGATCCCGTAATGCGTGGAGTTGCGCACGGCGGTCATGCCGAGGCCGAATTTCTTCGCTTTCTTTATCGCGATCTCCATGGCCCGCACGGCGATCACGTGGCCCATGCCGTTGTGCCCGTCGATAGTGGCGGTGGTGGGCGTTTCCTTGACGATCTCGAATTTGGTCTTCGGGAGCTGGATGCCCTGCTTTATCCGGTCGTAATAGATGGGCTTAAGCCTGGAGGCGCCGTGGGAATCGATGCCCAGTTTGTCGGCCGTTATCAGCACGTCGGCGCAGACCGCGGCGTCGGCCGCCGGCACCCCTATACCCATGAAGACGTCCTTCATGAACTTCTCCATCACGCCGAACTTTACCCACTTGGCTCCCTTTTCAATTTCCATTTTTTACTTGCCTCCGTTTTCTATCAGATCAGCGAGGGCCGCCGCGGCTTCAAGGCCGCGCGGGATCCCCGTTTTCGCAAAGCTGGCCGCCATCTCCGCCGTCTTGGCCGGGTTGTCCATCAGGTCCCTGACCGCCGCGGCGAGTTCCGCGTCGAAGTCGGGGCCTTCGTCCAGGCACAGCGCCGCGCCGACTCCCGAGAGCGCCAGCGCGTTCGCTTTCTGGTGCCCGCCGGCGGACGAGGGCAGCGGCACCAGGATCGAGGGCTTTTCCAGCTGGACCAGCTCGGCTACCGTGCTGGCCCCCGAGCGCGAGATCACCAGGTCCGCCGCGGCGTAAAGGGCGGGCATGTCTTCCCGGTAAGCGAAAACTTTCAGGCCCGGGGCCTCACCGAGACCGGCCTCGTCGTAGGCGGCCTTCACCGCTTCGAAATTCCCGGCCCCGGCGATATGCACCGCCTGCATGTCCCCTTTCAGGATCTTCGCGGCGTTTATGAAAGCGGCGTTGAGGCGGCGGGCGCCCTGGCTCCCCCCGAAGACCAGCGCCGTGAATTTATCGTGTTCAAGCCCCAGCGCCCGGCGCGCCGCGGCCTTTTCGGGCGCGCTGCGGAAGGCTTCTCTTATGGGCGTGCCCGCCAGCACCGACTTCCCCCCGAACGGATTATGGCCCACCGGAAGCCCGAGGGCGGCTTTGCGGCAGAAAAATCCGGCCAGGTAATTGCCCAGGCCGAATTTGGCGTTCGATTCGTGCAGGTAAACGGGGACGCCGGCGAGGCGCGCCGCCAGCGCCGCCGGGAAAGCCACGTAGCTGCCGGTCCCTATCACCGCGTCCGGCGTGTAATCTTTCATGATCCTCAGGGCGAGCGCCAGGGACTTGAGGGCTTTGAACAGGAAAGCCGCGTGCGCGAAGGGGTTCAGGCTGCGCGGCAGCGAGACCATGTCGAGTTCGGCGTAAGGGAAGTCCGCGTCTTCCAGCGCGGGGCGGGCGATGTCCTCTTTCTTGACCAGGAAAAGGGTCTGCCAGCCGCGGGCCCGCAGTTCCTGCGCCAGGGCGAAGCCGGGATAAAAATGCCCGCCGGTGCCGCCCGACGCGATAAGGGCGCGTTTTTTTTCTACCATTTCTGCCCGCTCCTGTGCGCCGAGACGTTAAGTATGATCCCCACCATGATCATCGACGCGAAGATCGAGGAGCCGCCGTAGGAGAAGAACGGCAGCGGGATGCCCTTGGTCGGGATAAGCCCGATGGCCATGGCCAGGTTGAAGTAGGCCTGCAGGGTTATCATCAGCGTAAGCCCGAAGGCGGCCAGCGCCGTGTAGAGGCTGGGGGCGTTGCGGGCGATCCGCGCCCCTTTAAGGAGCAGCGCGGTGAAAAGACCGGCGATAAAAAGCCCGCCGATCAGGCCGAGCTCCTCGGCCACCACCGGGAAAATGAAATCGGTATGAGGCTCCGGCAGGTACATCAGTTTCAGCTTGGAAGCCCCGATGCCTTTGCCGAACCACCCGCCCGAGCCCACCGCCAGCAGCGACTGCACCAGCTGGTAGCCGGTGCCGGAGGCGTCGTCCCAAGGCGACAGGAAATTCTTGAGCCGGGCGATGCGGTAAGGGTGGCGGAACAGCTCGATGATGAAGACCGGGACCGCGGCCGCCATCGGGGCCAGGATGTAGCGCAGCTTCACCCCGGCGGCGAAGCAGATGCAGAGCGTCACGCCGAAAAGCAGCGTGGGCGTGCCGAGGTCCGGCTCGGCGGCGATCAGCCCGAGCATTATCACCGTAACGCCGAGCGGCTTCAGCAGTTCCTTCCAATCGGCCTGGATGCGGCTTATGCTGCGGTCGAAAAAATCGGCCATGTAGAGGACGAGGACGATCTTGGCGAACTCGCTCATCTGGAGCTTCATGAAGCCCAGCGGTATCCAGCGGCGCACGTGGGCCACCGGCGGCATGAGCAGCGTCAGGCCCAGCAGGACGATCGTGGCGATCACTACGGGCTTGATATAGGGGCGGATCCGCTCCAGGTCTATTTTCGCCGCGGCCGTCATCAGGCCGAGCCCGAGGAGCATGTACAAAGCCTGCTTCTTGGTGTAAAAAAGGGAATCCAGCCCTTTGTTGACGGCGTAGAGCGCGCTGGCCGAGAAAAGGGACACCAGCCCCAGCATCAGCAGTATGGCGACGATGAAGAAGACCGGGTAGTCGACGTACTTGAGGCTGCGGTTAGTGAGCGTGTTGTAAACCGGCTTTTGGCGTTTAGAGGCGAAATCCATTGTTTCTTTATATCCAGGCGCTTCTCAGCGCAGCTTTTTGACGAGGGCTTTGAATTTTCTTCCCCTGTCTTCGTAGTCCTTGAACTGGTCGAAGGAGGCGCAGGCCGGGGAGAACAGCGCTATGTCTCCCGGCGCGGCCGTTTCAAGGATGGTGCGGCAGGCGCTCTCCATGGTGACCGAAGTTATTATCGGGCAGGCGCCGGCCAGTTCTTTTTCTATCTTGGGCGCGGCGGCGCCGATGGTCAGCACGGCCCTTACGCTTTTGCGTACGAAAGGAAGGAGCGGGGCGTAAGGGTTTCCTTTGTCGAGCCCGCCCAGGATAAGCCAGACGTTCTTTTTCCCGCCCAGCGCCTTGAGCGCCACCAGGGTGGAATCCACGTTGGTCGCCTTCGAATCGTTTATAAAGGAGATGCCGCGGACCTGCCCGGCGGGCTCTATGCGGTGTTCCACGCCTTTGAAGCCGGCGAAAACTTTCTTTAGAACGGCGGGTTTCACCCCGCAGTGCAGGGCCATCAGGCCGGCGCACATCGCGTTCTCGAGGTTGTGGGCGCCCGGCAGGGCCGGCGGCTGGAGGGAGACGGAGGTTGCCCCCGTCCTGAAGAGCAGTTTCCCCCCGGAGGTCCAGGCGGAAAGTTTTCCCGCCGCGCGCTTCGAGGAAAAGAAAAGGACTTTCGACGGGCAGGCTTTGGCGAGGCCGCGGCAATACGCGTCCTCGTAGTTGAACACGCAGCAGCCAGAAGGGTCCTGGAACCTGAAGACCTTCTCTTTGGCCTTGACGTAAACCGCCATGCTGCCGTGGTGGTCCAGGTGGTCGGGCGTGATGTTCAGCACGCAGGCCGCGTCGGGCTTGAGATAGGCGCTGTCCTCCAGCTGGTAGCTGGAAACTTCCATTACCACGGCGTCCCGCCGGCGGGCTTTGGGAGCGGCTTCGGCCGCGGGAATACCGACGTTCCCGCAGACCAGCGCGCGCGCGCCCGGGCGCAGCGCGGCGTTCATTATTTCTCCCAGCAGCACCGTGGTGGTGGTTTTGCCGTTGGTCCCGGTCACGGCCAGAAGTTTTCCCGCTTTCGAGAAAGCGAGGGCCGTTTCGATCTCGCTGAAGACCGGGATCTTCTTTTTTTTAAGGGCTTTGATGAGCGGGTTGGAATGGGACATGCCCGGGCTCTTCACCGCGAAACCGCAGGCGAAAACACCCGCGCCGTGGCCGCCCGTCTCTACCTTTACGCCGCGGGACAGGCCTTTCAGCTTCTCTTTTACCGCTTCGGCTTTTTTCTCCTCGGTAAGCAGGACGTCGAAGCCGTTGGCGGCGAGCAGGTTGGCGCAGGCGGCGCCCGACCTCCCGGCCCCTATCACAAGCGCTCTTTTTCCTCTAAAGTTCTCGGGAATGAACATAGATTCCTAGCGTATCTTCAGCGACGCCAGCGCCATAAGCGTGAGCATGATGCCGACTATCCAGAAGCGGACCGTGACCTTGGACTCCGCTATGCCCTTAAGTTCGAAATGGTGGTGGATGGGCGCCATCAGGAAAAGGCGCTTTTTATTCCGCAGTTTGAACGAGCCCATCTGGAGGATCACCGAAAGCGTTTCCATCAGGAAGATGCCCCCCGCGACCGGCAGGAGCAGTTCCTGCTTGGTGGCGATGGCGGCCGTGCCGATGGCCCCGCCCAGGAACAGGGAACTGGTGTCGCCCATGAAGACCTCGGCCGGGTAGGCGTTGTACCACAGGAAACCCAGGCAGGAGCCTATCATGGCGGCCAGGAAAACGGCTATCTCTCCGGCGCCTTCCACGTAGATGAGCTTGAGGTAGGCGGCCCACTTCACGTTGCCGGACGCGTAGGCGAAGATCGCGAAGGTCAGCGCGGCGAAGACTATGGAGCCGGCGGCCAGGCCGTCCAGCCCGTCGGTAAGGTTCACCGCGTTCGACGAGCCGATGATGATCACCATCGCCAGGGCGGCGTAAAGGAAGCCCAGGTTAAGGTAGAGCTCCTTGGTGTAGGGGATGGATAGGATGTTGGCAAAATCCGGGTTGGGCGGGTTCACCGCCAGGTAGCCCACCACGCAGACGGCGGTGAAGATCTGGAGCGTGAATTTGAAGGCGGAAGAAGCGCCCTTGGGGTTCTTCTTGACCAGCTTGGTGTAGTCGTCCATCCAGCCCGCGAAGGCAAGCACCACGGTGACGAACAGCAGCAGCAGTATGAAGCGGTTGTCCATGCGGGCCCAGAGCGCGGTGGAGATCACCAGCGTCAGGAAGATCAGCAGGCCGCCCATAGTGGTGGTCCCGTGCTTGGCCAGGTGGGTCTGGGGCCCGTCGGTGCGCTGCACCTGGCCGATCTTGTAGCTGCGCAGCTTGGCTATCATCCACGGGCCGAAGATCAGGCTTAAAAGAAAAGAGGTGATTATGGCGCCGCCAGCCCTGAAAGTGATGTACTGCAGGACGTTGAGCGGGCTGAAGAAGTCTTTTAAATAGTGCGCGTAGTAAAGCATGGTTTCCTTGGGAACAAATTGAAATGACCGCCTGGCACGGGCTTGCCGGGCCTTTATAACTATATTTTATTACTTTTTTAGCGTCTTGTCCGTTTTCCCCCAAGGGCCTATCGGGATCCGGCCCTTAATGCTCAGGCGGCGGCTGCCCGGCCGCGGCTATAATATAAGCGTGAATAAAATATCCTTACCTGCCGCTTTATTGTTCTGCCTGGCTTTTTTCACCCTTCCCGCGCAGGCGCTGCGGCTGGAAACGCTCGCCGCCGCCGATCTGCCTGCCGTCGAACTTCCCGGGGCCGCCGCCCCCTCGCGCGCGGCTTCGGCCAAAGAGTGGACCGTTCTTATCTACGTCAGCGCCCGCAACAACCTCGGCCTGGAAGCCATCAAGGACGTAAACGAGATGGAGGCCGCCGGCTCCACCGACAGGGTGAACGTGGTGGCGGAGATGGGCCGCATCAAGTGCGACCCGCCCTTCAACCCTTTCTCCAGCGTGCAGGAGCTGCCGCCGCCGCAGGCCGACTGGACCGGCGTGCGCCGCTTCCTGATAAAAAAAGATCCGGACCCGCTTACGATCACCTCCCCGGTGCTGGCTCATTTCCCGGACGCCGATATGGGCGACTGGAAGCACCTGGCCGACTTCATAGCCTGGGGCAAGGCGAATTACCCTGCGAAAAAATACCTGCTGATAGTCGGCGGGCACGGCAGCGGCTGGCGCGGCGTGAAGCCGCCCGCCGCCAAAGGCATTTCTTACGACGAGGTTTCCAACAACCACATTTCCCCCGCCGAGCTCGCGGCGGCCATCAAGGCCGGCGGCGGCGTGAACGTGTACGCTTCCGACGCCTGCCTGATGCAGACCATCGAAGTGATCTACGATCTTAAGGATTCGGCCGAATATATCGTCGGCTCGCAGGAGACCACGCCCGGCAGCGGCTATAACTACGAGGTATTCCTGAAGGCCCTGTCGGCCAACCCGGGCGACGCTTTCGCCGCGGCGCAGTCCATTATGAAAGGCTTCTCGGAGTTTTACGGCGCGCAGAAACAATCGGTGACCATGTCCATCGTGCGCCCCGCCTACGCGGCGGAGCTGGCGGGCAAACTGGACAAGTTCGCCCGCCTCGTGGCGGCCTCGCAGGCGGATATGAAGCTTTACCACGACAAGAAGTTCGGCCTGCGCTCTTTCGACGACGAGGACGCGCGCGACCTGTACCAGCTGATGAAGCTTTATTACGACAACAGTCCCACGCCCGCCGTGAAGGAGGCGGCGAAGGACGTGATAGTTTTCCTGTCGGAAAAAATGGTGGCCAGGAACGATGCCCTGGGCTACAAATCTAAAGACGCCAACGGTCTTTCCGTTTACTTCCCGATCTTCGACCTCAACTACAAGCAGAAGTACGAATACCTCTCCTTCTCCCGGGCCACTTACTGGGACGAAATGCTCCGCGCCGTCATGGCCGCGAAGAACTAACGCCCGGTCTTCCCGGGCCCGATCCTAAAAAGCAAGACGGCAGGTGACCATCGGCGTTTTCCCCGTCAGCTCGATGCTCAGCGGCGACTCGCCGATGAAAGCTTCGCTCATGAAAGCGCTGATGAACGAGGACAGGCTCATCGCCGCCAGGGTGTCCGAGGGATAATGGGCCTTGGCCTCGATCCGCGCCCAGGCCATCGCCAAGGGGATCGAATCCAGCGCGCCCCTGGCCAGCGCGGCCTCGCCGGGCGTCAATCCTATACTGCGGATATTCTCGTACGCGGACATGGTTTGGGAAGCGGCGTAAGTAGTGTGCAGCGACGGGAAGCTGCTTCTGCCCGCCCCGTTAGGTCGCTGCCGCTTTGTTATTCCCTGGAGCGTGCGGGTGAACTGGAAGGCCGCCGCGTTGGCCGCCAGGCCGCCCGCGGCCGTTTTGCTCTTCGAGTACAACCATTCTTTCAGCCGCGGGCCGCCGGGCGCGGCCACCACGCTTGCCCAGAACACGTCGTTGGAAATATTTATAAGGGTGTTGCTTGCCTTTGCGGCCCCGGCCTGGGAACCGAAGACCGGGGTCTTGCGTGAAGCCCAGTTGGAAAGTCTTTTATCCGCCCCCCCGGCCTGTATCGCCACAGCCGCGGCGGCAGGCGCCCAGACCTCGGGCATCGAGATCGCGTGCTTAGCCGCCCGGGCTATGCGCGCCCAGCCGGGCCTCAGCGTCGCGCCGTCGCCCCGCCGCTGGCCGCCGGACATGGTGCCGCAGCCCGCCGCGGAAAAGCCAAGTAAAAAAATAGAGAGAAGTTTCACCGGTCTGGTGAAAAAAGCCTTATGCCCGCTCATATGTTGCCTTAAAGGTACTACGCTACAGAGATAGCATAGATCATCAACATGAAGAAAATATGAAGATTACTTCTGAAAGCGGGATCTATTTGCGGTCGTGCAGGGAAAGATAGAGCACAGGTATGGCTACCAGCGAGAAGAACATGGCCCCCACCAGACCGCTGATCATGGCCACGGAGAAGGGGCGCAGGACCTCCCCTCCCTTGCCGACGTTCAGCGCCATGGGCAGGAAGCCCGCTATCGCCG